>MDTB01132021.1_pt1 | contig 18705 bp, 38 predicted proteins | sample 811161 | NCBI WGS metagenome assembly MDTB01 (sample SAMN05326650, study PRJNA326480) | marine metagenome | isolation source: seawater | place: Mediterranean Sea | collected 2009
ATTTATCAATGGGAAGAAAGATACCAATACATGAGAAGGGAAAGCCAGTAAGAAATTGGCTTCATGCAGCAGATACTGCAAATGCAGTAACAACAATAATAGAATCAGGTGATTCTGCAATCAACCAAATTTATAATGTTTGTGGTGGATTTGAACAAGAAAACATGAAAACAATAACATCAATTATTCAGTGCTACTGGGAGTCAGATGTATACCCAGATGAATATGTAGACTTTAAGTATACAAGGCCTGGACAAGATGTAAGGTATGCTGTTGATGATTCAAAACTTAGATCTCTTGGCTGGAAACCTGAAAGGGAGTTTGATAAAGAAATAATGGGAATAGTGCAATTTTATAAACAGAACTTTATCTGGTGATGGAAGATCTTTTTAGACTAAATCCAGAAGTTCAGAGATTTGAGCGTGACTTTACATTTGATGATTTTGATACTAATATGCATGATGAGTGGAAAGACGCATCAGCTGAAAGACTGAAAGAGCCGGGTTGGGGAAACAGATATGAGTATGAAGCAAAATTAGTAAAGTCAGTAGTAGACCAGAACAGCAATATAAAAAAAGTATTAGAGATTGGTAGTGGACCTGGAGTTTTATCACAAGAAGTTTTAAAACTAAAACCTGAATTAGAATTTACGCTTATTGACAAACCATTTGCAAAAGAATATTTTGATGAGCACAATTTTAAAGGCAAATTTATAGTAAAAGATCTAGCAAATTCATTTGATACAGATGGACTTGAAGAAAAATATGATCTAATAATAATGAATGACTTTTTAGAGCACGTTCAGAATCCTACAATAATCATGCAGACAGTTTATAATTTGACAGATAAAGACTCTGTAATATTTGTAAGCAATCCTAATTGGAGAATGAATCATCAATTTATTTATAGAGGATTATTTGACTTCGACAATTTCCTGTATTTTATGTATGTCCACAAGCTAGAGGCAACATCACTTACAGGATCTATACTAAAAACACCCTTCTATCCAAAATTAGATAGTGAAAAGCTTTTACCAGAAGAAAATATACAAGACTGGAATCATTATATGACATTCAAACACAGGTCTTAGATATTTATATATTGAATGGTTAAAACGGAGAATAGTTATGCCACAAAAACCCGCGTCGTTTGAATATAACGCACAGTTAATAAAAGTTTTAGATGGAGACACAATAGATTGTTATATCGACTTAGGTTTCGATCTTAAGATCAAGAAAAGAGTTCGTTACATGGGTATTGATACCTGGGAATCACGAACTAGAGATTTAGAAGAAAAGAAAAAAGGCCTCGCAGCCAAAGCTAGAAACAAAGAGCTTCTAGAAGCAGGAGTATTTAAGATCATATCATTTGGAACAGGTAAATTTGGACGTGTTCTTGGTGAGGTCTTTGTTAGTCCTGATGCTGTTGGAGAAAATGCAGTTATTGATGAAAGTGTTGACAGAACCAAAGATGGATTAGTAAGTATAAATGACATATTAATAGCGGAAGGTCATGCATACAACTACGAAGGTGGAAAAAAGAAGGACTTTAAAGCAGAAATTGCTAAAGAAAAAGCAGCAAAGAAAGAAGACCTTGTTGACAAGCCTGCAGAGGAGGAAGCAGCAAAATAAGGAATAGGAATTGAGTGAGTTACAAGAGTCTGTTTTTAGAGCACAAACATTGATTTTGATAAATAGAAACACAGGCAATCCACATATTACAAAACGTGTAATTAAAAGATTCATGAAATGCATAAAAAAATAAAAAAATCCTTTACTTTTATAGGAAAAGAGTATTAGATTCTAACATGGCAGAATTCTATATATTACTCCCTGATGATGATCCAAAGGATATATTTGATGTAAACATTTTAGGAAGAGAAAGCTTCGGTACATTCTATGCTGAAAGAGGAATGCAAACACTTGAGCGCATAATTGAACGGTCACCGATAAACTTAAAAGATGTTACAATTGTTACAGACATGGGTACAAAATACACACTAACAGAGTTTTTTGATCACTTAGAAAAACTAAAAGTTTTATTCAATTAGGAGAAGATAATGGCGCAACATTGGGAAAAATATATAGAAGAATTTGAAGACCTTGAAGAGAGAGAATACAAACAATCTTTTAAACATAAGAAGAAAAAATTAGATCATAGTCAAGCAAAGAAAATGAAGGAGACCAAAAAGAATGGTACACAACACCCTAAAAAACCTCGTCGTTAGCACACTATTATTACTCGTCATATCATGTGAATCACCAGTAGGAACTGGGATGACATCACATGAACATGTGACAGGAAATGTAACAGTTATAATGCCTTCAATTCCAAGAATAGAATTAAATGATTATACATGGCAAACAATAGTGACAATGTACGGTCTTCTAGAATCAGAAAATATCAGCGTAGAGAATATGAGGATTGAATGGCAGTCTGATATGTTTTGGGTTGTAGATGATACATCAGGCTATTTTAGACTTGACTGTAGAACTTGTGTAAATGGAATTTGGCATGATTCAGATGGCACAACATCTCCAATGACATACAATTTTCACACAATGGCTCCAGTTACAAATCAAGTATCTCTTTCAGATTCAGAGGGTGAGTTTGGGAATGTATTGGCACCAGTCAAATCAATGGTTAGTCAATCAATGTGGCTGTGGTGGTCAATAAACGGAACAGTAGTTGACTCAATGTCAATATTTTTAATGGATTAAAATGCATTTAACTTTAGCACAAAGACATTTATTTAATGAATCAAAACCCTTGATGGAGATAGACGGACTTAAAGGCTGGATTAGATGGGATGAATGTGACTTAAGTGATTGCCCACCTTATAGGTTAAAGGGTACTATGAATGCACACGGTAAATTTCCAAAGTATAATTATGAAGAACTACCAAAAACATTTAAAGATACAGAAGGTGGTGAACATTTGATAGAAGATATCGTAGCATATAAGAGTTCAGGATAATGGCAAACCCTGATACAGAAAGAGGTTGGAAATCAGTTATAGACGGAGTCGACTATATTGACGGCTTCTTTAACAGTGACTGGCTCCTAAAGTTTTATAAGAAGATAAAGTCAGACAGATTTGAATTTAGAGGAGTTTCAGGTGAACCAGATGGTACAGGACTAAATCAATTTTGGTATTTAGACTTGCTTGATGGAAAAAAATATAAAAAAGAAGTTAACTATATATCTTCACATTTTCCAACATCAATTGTAAGAGCATATGTAAATTATCAAACATTCGGACAACATGGAGATTTTCACCAAGATGATGGTGAGTGGACTTATCTTATCTATATTAATCCTGAGTGGTCCTACGATGACGGAGGTGGGACTGAATTTCAAACAATGGATATGACATCAGTAGTGTCTTACCCAGTATTTAATAGAGTAGTAAAATTTAATGCAAAGTTTAATCATAGAGCTTTGCCAAACATAAGAACTAATGCATTCAGATACACAGTTGCATTTAAAACACAGGAGGCAATGGGTGAGTAATTACGACTTACAATTAGATATATTTAAGAACTTTTATCAGACACCAAGACTAGGAATGGATATGAGTGATGGAGGTGGTGCATTTGGATTTGATATACATCATGCACTTGAAGCTTGTTATTTGATTCATCACTATAATTGCGATGCAATCTTAGAAACAGGTACAAACTCTGGTGACACTACAGAATTCTTAGCTAGGATGTTTCCAAGCTTACCAATACTCACTTGTGAAATACAACAGAAGTATGTAGATGTTGCAAACATAAGACTAAAAGGTTACGATAATGTAAAAGTATATCTTCAAAGCAGTGAGAAATTTCTTGCGCAGTATGCACACAAGTATAACTTTCCATTTGTATTTTTAGACGCACACTGGAATGATTATTGGCCACTTCACGATGAGTTAAACATTGTAAAGTCAGGAGTCGTATGTGTTGACGACTGTGATATTGGTGATATTGGTTTTGGTTATGATGCCTACAACGGCGTAGTGTGTAATCCTGAAATGATAAGTCAAGCACTAGGAGAAAATGTAAAAGTGTTTACAAATAATCCTCACAGTGAGTATACTTATCCTTGTATGCAGAAAGACAGAAGGGGTGGAAGAGGATATTATGTGTTAGGAAAGGACACAGATATTATTGAGCAGAATGATAACTTTAAACTTAATGAGGCATAAATAATGAAATGGGTTTTACTAGATAATCAAGGCAATGTAAACACAAGAGCAGAGTTGCACAGTGGATATGGAATTAAATCTGCAAAAGCATATTTTATGGGTGTAAAGCAGATCGACGAATCATCTTTTGACAAACTGTGGTCTGTAAAATCAGAGAATGAATATAATCTTAATCAGCAGGCATTTGAAAGGCCGGCATCATCAGATCCTAACAGGAGATGGTGGAAAGAAGAACAAGATATAATAAATGATGACTCAATGTTGTAACTTATCATAATGTTACAGCTGTTACACACAAAGTGTAACAAAATTAAACAGGCTCCTTTTCGGAGCCTTTTTTGTTATAAAAGACAAAAAAAGTATAAAAAAAGTTTCATTTTATCTTCAACAATAATCACACTTGTAAGAAAATACAAAAATAATTAAAAATAGTTTCCAAAAGTGCTAGGGTTTGGCACGGTTTTTTCTCTATATACTATAGGAATACTACAATAACCAGTACTAAACACAAAAGGAGCATTAATATGTTCATAAAAATAATCAAAAAGATGTTAAAAAAGTTAAAGAGCACGAAAGGAAACTCTCTTGCTGAATTCGCAGTTACTACAGCAATGATGGCAACTTTAGCAACCACAGCCGCACCAAAATTTGGACAAATCGGTGTTGGTGCTAAAGAAAAAAAGACAATGTCTAACATCGATAAAATGCTAACAGTAGCAAACAATTATTACAATCAAACATTATCTGAAGAAGGAAAAGGAAGATTCCCAGGTCAATCTAAATATGATGTTGCTGTAGGTGGTGTTGATTTAGCTGATGGACAACTTACAGATGAGGTTTTAGAAATATTCGTAGAAACTATTTTAGAAAATAAAGAATCTTATGAGTCAGACTTAGGAGAATTTGTCTATGTTTTCTCACCTTCATCAGATGACGATGATGCATTGCAAGGCGGATGGATGAATTTAGAAACATCAGTTGGATTTAATTCAGCAGGTGCACTTGATTTTAAATCAGACTTTGGTAACAATGGTATGCAATCACCTTTCCAGGATGGTGCCTATGCTTATTTAGTAATACCAGGATCTGGATCAGGAACAGATGCACAAGCACCAGCTGTTGTAGTAATAGACACAGAAAATCCAGCAAAATTACACAAAACTTTAGTACCGTAAACAATAACCCAATTCAACATATGAAAGAAAGAAACAATATGAAGAAACTAAATAACAATCAAAACGGATTTACTCTAATAGAGTTAATCATGGTAATGATCATCTTAGGTGTTTTGGCTGCAGTTGCAATTCCAAGATATATGGACACAATTGAAAATGCAGAAGAAGCCGCTGAAGATGCAGTAATAAGTAATGTTGAGGCAGCTTTGGAGAATCACGCGATTCATACACTGATCTCAGATGGTAGAGCTATTTGGCCTGACAACCCATTTGATGCACTAAAACAAGCACCTCAATCTTACACAGAAGATGGAACAAATGCCGATTCAGATCAAGAATGGACATTTGTAGATGGTAATCCTGCTTATATAACACACCAGCGTTCAGACAACTCTAGGTATAAGTGGGAATATTACAAAGGTATAAACTCAGGAACTGATGCAGATACTACCGGATATTTAAATGGTAGAGAAAGCCTCACTAATGAGTAAAGGAAACGGATTTACTTTGGTCGAGCTAATAATGGTAATGGTAATCATCGGCATATTAGCTGCAGTATCAATTCCAAGATTTGCTGGTATTGTAAGACAATCTGAAGCAGCTTCTGAGCAAGGAGTATTGATAAGCATGGTAGCTGCTTTGGACACTTGGTCTCACGAAAGGTATATCGAGGAAGGATTGTTAAAGTGGCCCTCAAATCCGTTTACAGCACTCAATAAGGTGCCACCAGCTTATGATAAGTCAATGACAACACTTCTTACTGAAATGAATGATAGTGATTGGATATTTACTGCTGACAATGATGACACTTATCCTAATCATATCGCACATAGAAGAAAAGAAGACAGCTTAGCTTTGTGGCCCTACAATCCAATAACAGGTGAGGTAGGATATGACAATCCACCTTACAAACCGTCGATCATGGTTTATAGACCAGATCTGGAGCAAAACTAATGATACAAACCTTAAAGAAGGGTTTTAAAGACAAGATGAACGAAGGATTTACATTGATAGAACTTGTAATGGTTATGATAATTCTAGGTATACTTGCAGCAGTTGCAACACCAAAGATGACAAAAGTCTTAGATCAAGCAACTGTAAGGGCTGAAAAAGTAGTCGTTGACCAAATATGGGCAGGATGTGAATCATATGCAGGTGACAAACTCATTGAAACAGGTACAGAGAATTGGCCTTTCAATCCGCTAACAACATTTGGAAGAACTAGAAATCTAAAGATAAATCTAGATTTAGGGATACCAGATGAAGATAACGAATGGCAATTTAGTTTAGATGATATTGGAGAGCCTGCAATATTTCATATGAGGCCTGACGATGAGATTTATTATTACACGTATGACTCAACTAATTTTGAATTAGCAGAAGAAGGTGTAAGGTATACTTATTAATATGACAACAGAAGATAAAAATACGTTTAAAGAAATAGGTTTAATTTTAGGAATAGCACTAGCGTTAGGATACGTAGTATTCGCTCCTGACCCAGAAGCTATTCCTAAAGTTAAGGTCCCATCAATGGAAAACTTTCAAACTCATCCAGTAATTGCATGGAAGGCTTATGATGTTAAAGGCGGCCCTTGCGTAAAAGTAAGATATGAAATTCAAAGGGACAATACAAAATTGTATATGTTTAATGAATTTGGAAAATTAGTACATCAAACACCTCTGTCACTAAGCCCACACAAAGACGGAAGAGAAAGAACAGAAACATATGTCTGGAAACTGTATAGGACAGAGTGGACATCAGACATACCTCCAGGTAACTACACAATCGTTGTAGGTACTGAATATGATAAAAGAGGAATAGGTACAGAGATAGAAGTACTATGAAGTACCTAGCACTTTTATTACTAATAAGTGTTGCAAATACCCAAGAATATAAACGAACATCAGACTTTAAAAGAGACGTTGCATACGGAATAGATTGTGATGCTACAGAGTACAGAGACTACAAAGGCTCTCCAGCTTGGAAAGGTTACGGAGGGTGGCTGTCTGAATGTGACTCAATTCGTACAACACGATTAGATGCTGAGTTTGCTGAAAAAGCAAAAAGACAAAAAAGAGAAAAAGCAATTCAAGATAGTATTGATATTGTAGAATTAGAATCTATAGATTTAGATTTAGATGCTATGTGGGAAAATACTGTATGGGAAGAAATACAAGATGTAACTACAGTGTACGCAGAAGTAGAACAAATCACAGCGGTTGCTGGTGTTAGAGGAGCAGAGGCTGAAGATGAAGCTCTAAATCACTTGTATTATAGGAAGAGCATGAAGAAGCTAGCACTTGTAGAATTACAAAAAGCTTATGGAAGACTCAAGATAAAAAGAGAACAACTCCTAAAGAATAATATGACAACAGAAAAAGTTGACAAATTTATAATAGTTCTAGAACAAAAAATAAAACAGCAAACCTCATAGATTCAGCCATATATATAATAAAGATATATGGAAAAAGAAATCGATCCACTTCTTAGAAAGAAAATAATTGCTCAATATAATTTCTTAAGAATAGAAGTGGAATATCAAAAAACACAATTTGACAACGCTGTCAAGGCGTTTGATAAACACTTCAATCCTCAAATAGAAGATAAATCAGGAAAGGGAGAACCAGTTTCACTCCCAAAACTAGCAACTGACGACAAGAAGTTACCATTAGACGTAGACAAGGCGTATAAAAAACTAGCAAAAAAAGTGCATCCTGACAAATCAACAGGAGATGATAATGCATTTAAAGAACTAAGAGATGCAGTAAATAGTCATGATGTAGGAAAAATTTTAGAAATAGCTAGTAGCTTTGACGTTGATATAAGCGAAGAGGCAGGAATAGACATGCAAGAATTTTATGTAAACGGAATCTCAAAATTAGAACAACAGCTTCAACAGTGGATGACAACAGCAGCTTGGCAGTGGTATCATTCAGAAGGTGAAGCAAGAGAAAGAATAGAGAGAGGAATACTAGAAATATACCAATAAACTTAAAATTATAACAAAATCCTGACAATTCTTTTTAAATTTTTATTTAAAAGTTGGTTATTTAGTTATGTTTTAAACCTCGAAACCGGAGAAAGAAAATGAGGATACTAGCTGCAATGCTAATGGGCGTGTTGGCCGCCCAAGACTTACCGGAAGGTGAGAGCCGTCAGCCCATACCAAAAACAGAGTTCGAATTATTAGCAAACCAAATTCCTCCCTATATAGGTAGTTATGAAGGAAGAATAATAGTAGAATTCTTTGTAAATGAATCAGGAAAAGTCGAAGATCCTGTCATTGTTGATTCATTTAATGTTGCATTAAACGATGTAGTTTTAGATAAAGTCCGTCAAACAACTTACTATCCAGGCCTTCAAAATGGAATACCTGTAAGAGTTAAGTACTTATTGCCGATTCAATTTAAATAACATTGACTAATCAGGCCCCTTTTCAGGGGCCTTTTAGTTTTCCACTACGTATTATCCCACCAAACTTTTATTAAATACACTATCATAAAAAAGTGAAATACTAGCGATAACCATTCCCATATATGTATCGGTATCTCCATAGAAGGAAGCGTGGCACCTCGCTATGCATAGTCTCCCAGGTGCCACAATTGAGGTTCGCTTCCTTACGTTTACCTTTATTTTCGGAATAATCCAACTAATACAAGCATCGCTACCAATCCAGCAAAACCGGATGTGCCAAATTGATTTATAATACCCGTTAGATTTCCAATAACATTTACACCAAAGACACCACTGCCAAAGATGACCTCAGACATAGCACCAACTGCTACAAAACTCATGAGCAGATGTACTAAATCATCTATCCATACTTTAACCATTGATATTGCTTCTTTCATGTGTTATTCTCCGTTTATTCCAAAGAAAAAGGACCAGTCACGCAAAGTCGAACGTAACGAAGTCCTCATATTAACTATAATTAGCAAAATATATTACAAAAAAGCAAAAAAAGTCCTTTACTTTGTCGCGAAAAAGGCTTAGATTACAATATCAAATAAACAAACAATATAAGGGTTACATAATATGGGAAATTTACTAGACGCAATTCAAAATGAGGATGACATAGAAATGGTGTCAGACTGCTGCGGTGAAATGGTACACGAGGATTATAACATATGCTCAAGCTGCAATGATCACTGTGGATCAGAGCCAGCTGATGACTTTGATTTTGATGAGTACTGTGAGTCCAATCCGGACTTCAATGCTGCTCTTAACGGACATCCGGACTTTATTTAATTGAAGAATTGTAATAAATGTGGTAAGTTTTTACACAACGCAAGAATTCACTTAGGTTATAAGAATTGTACACGGTGCAGTAAAGTTGAGCCGTATTCAGCACACGTGGTTTATCCGCACAAGACAGGCGGATACGTACAACCTGTAGATAAGTCAACAAAAGAAAATCTAGACAGGTTGGATAGAAGAGCTCCGGCTAGGGGCAGAGTTACAAAAGGCGGCTCAAGTTCTTGGGACAGATGGTTAAAACAATATCAAGAGACCAAGAAGGAAAAGAAGCGGGTGGCACAAAGAACTGACAGAATCCCGGGCCAAATAGTTCGTGCTACCCGCTCAAATCTATCAATAAAGAGAAATGCACTTGATATTTATGTACGAGACGGATATGACAAGGCACTTAGTTATTTGAATAGATTATTTCAAGCAGATGAAATTACACTGTTACAAAAAAGTAATGTTTCAAATTATCTTACAGATCTACAGGTCATGAACCGTAAAGAACGGAAATTTGTATTGGAGATCGCACATGAAGAAACAAAACAGAGAGTACAAGACACCAATTGGTGCAATACCTAAAATAGTTAACAACTTTAAACCAAAAACAGAAAACCAACAGTTATTTTTCAATAAGATAAGTGACTTTAATAATCAGTTAGTTATGTGTCACGGAATAGCTGGAACAGGAAAGACATATGTTTCTGTATACAAAGCATTACAGGATGTCCTTAGAAGAGGAACACCATACAATAAATTAATAATCATAAACCCAACAGTCGATGTTGGTAATGAAGACAAGCTTGGTTATTTACCAGGAGAGCTGGACAAAAAGATACAACAATATAATGAATCTACTTTTACAATACTTGACAAGATAGTTGGCAAGGCAAGGGCAACAAAGATGGTTAGTGATAATAAGCTAGAGATCGGAGTTGTAAACTTTCTAAGAGGTGTGAATTTAGAGAATTGTTATGTAATTTTAGATGAGGCACAGAACATATCACCTATGCAAATAAAAACACTAGTCACTAGAATATCTGAAGGATGCAAAATGATTATTCAGGGTGACATGTCACAATGTGATAAGTACAAAGCAAATGGAAGCATAGCATATGAAAAGAGCGGATTTTACGATATGTGGTTCAGGACAAAAGAAATGAAAGGTGTATCTCACATGGCATTTGACAGAGAAGATTGCGTGAGAGATCCACTAGTAAAAAGAATATTAGAAACATACGAAACGGAGCAGCCAATTGAGTTATAATAGAAAATATCCAGAAAAGACAATATACATGATCTCAGGCGAAGAGCTTAATAGAGTCTTGACATGCATAGATGCTATACTAAGATCATTTGCAGAGGGCACAGAAGACTATGCAGTTATTAATGATCTAAAACTAAAGTTGTCAAAGAAGATTAGTTATGAAGACCTTCTAGACCAGATGGGAATACCGAAAGTTGAAGGATCAATGGCGCCTGGCCAAGAAGAAATGGCATGGCATAAATTTTTAGGAGAATTTGGATTAAAGCCTGCAAATAAAAGTAAAAATAAATAAAAAAAGTCCTTTACTTTTACGCGAAAAAGTATTAAGTTACAGCATCAAATACACAAAAAATATGAGGTTTTCAATGAAAATACTGAAGTGGTTTATTATAATCTTCTTCGCAATGTCTATGGCAAGAGGGCAGGACATAGAAATAGTTCCTTTCAGGCTTGTCCCTAGTCTTGATCCGTATTGCCAGATTAAAGTTGAAATTGTTGAGCCTGTCACATTTCTTTCTGTACCAGACGTTTACAAGGAAGAAATACTGGAAGTCTTAATTGATAGAGTTGTATTCGAAGTAACGAATCCATTTGCGATCAATGAGCCCTTCCAAGTTGATGACAAGTTCTATCATCTTGTAAAAATACCAAACACAGGCGGCAGCTGGTCCGGACCGTGGAGGCATTCAGAATGAATTTAGTTGAAAAGATAATAGAAGTTTTTGATGGGACAATAGTTGATGAGTACGGTACTGAGCACTTTACAATACCGGGAAAGAAATACGATATCCAATTAAACAGCAGGAGAGAGTGGTCCTGCGACTGCCCAGCTTTTAGATGGCAGAAAAAAGCAAAAAAGCAAGGTTGCAAACATATAAAATTAATGAAACAAAAGAGGTTTACATGGCTAACACAATAATATTTGACTTGGATGGTACACTAGCTAACATTGATGCTAGAAGAGACATGGCTATTGGGGTTGATGGCAAGATGAATTGGGATGTATTCTTTCACCCATCCCATATATCATTCGACAAACCAAACCCTCAGGTAATTAAATCTGCACAGCTCTTCAAGGATTCTGGGTTCCGTATATTTATTTTTTCAGGTCGTAATGACAGATCATTTCATGCAACAAAGCAATGGTTAAAAGCTCATAAGGTGCCGTTTGACTTGCTCGTAATGAGGCCTGACAAGTTTAAAGATGAATCATGGCCTGTCGCACACGGGAATAAAGCAACACCAAAAATGAGAGGAATGCCCGATGAAGTGCTCAAAAAGAAAATGTTGCTAGAGTTTGTAGGAGATGAGTGGCAGTCAGAAGTATTCTGCGTGTTCGATGACAGACAAAAAGTTGTTGATATGTGGCGTGATCTTGGGATCACATGTTTTCAAGTAGCACCAGGAGACTTTTAAAATGAAAGACAAACTAAAAAAGCTATTAAAAGAGCACGTTGATTATTGCAGAAGGCAAATGAGGTGGGATGGAGAAAATGATGCTGTTATTGAGAAGATTTTAGAATTGTTCAACGATGAAACAAAAAGGAAAAGAAATGACTATACCAAAAGAGGTACAAGAGGGAATGAGAGAAGTTATACTCAACTGGGATAAGTTGACAGATGATACACAGTATTCTATTGTAGGGCTTACAGAGACAATGGGAATAGAAAAAGCAATAGAGCTTTATACAGGACTAAATGCCATGCAAATCTTAGACGATGACCCACAAGATGCATTTAAAAATCTAGGATTAGAAAGCGCAACAGATCATTTTATAGAAGTTATAAGAGAGATAGCAGAAGCTTGAAAGTAGATCACATAGCGATAAGGGTAGACGATGTTAGAGAGTCAGTTGACTGGTATGTTAATGAGTACGGGTGCGCGATAATTTATTGTGACGACACGTGGGCATTTCTGGAGTTTGACAATATCAAGTTAGCTCTTGTTGTTGAAGACGAGCATCCATATCACATCGCATTCGAAGTAAATGATCTTGGACATCTTGGCGGAACACTTCACAGGGACGGATCAGTCAGTAGATATATTGATGATCCGAGTGGAAACAAAATAGAACTTATAAAATACAAAAAATAAATGAAAAAACTAGTTACAAATTCAATAGAAAAATTACTAAAACTTGAAAATCTTATTGTAATTACAGATAAGATGTATGAAGAGCATCAAGACGACGACAAAGCTACACCATTTAGTGGGGATGGAATAAAAATACAGTCTTACCTTGCAAAACTTCAATACTGGGTAGAGGATGCACCCGGTCGCGATTCAGATGAACTCGAGCTTTCTGTCAGGAACAGACAGACTCTTGCAGAGATGATGTTCACATGCAATGAAATATGGAGAACAAGGACAGCTGTGAAGAGTGGTGACTTAGATATTACAAGTTTAGACCATACTGATTTAGATCTTCAGATAATTAATTTCATTAAAGAAAATCAAAAAATAACTGCAATAAAACATTACAGAGCAACAATGAAAGAAATGTTTAATCAGGAAAAAACATTAAAAGAATCAAAAGAGTATGTAGATGCAATTGCAGAAAGATACCAAAGGCAAGCAGGTGAGCATAGAACTATCTAAATTCATCAGGGAAAAAATATTAAGAGGCTGGCCTGATACTCCGCTTCTTAATCATGATAAGTCATGGTGTCAAGTTCCAAAAGAAGAACAATTGACAAAGTGGATAGATCAATATATTGATGACTTTGCACATACTCTTTTCAACGAAATTGTCAAACATCAAAGCGATGGACAAGTTAAGAGAACTAGACCTATGCAATACCCAAGCGGACTATATTTTAACGTAAAAGATGTTAAAAAATGGCTAAAAAAAGCAAAAAAAAGTGAAAAAAAGTGAAAAAAGTCCTTTACTTTTACACGAAAAAGGCTTAGATTAGGGTATCAAATATAGGAATAATACAAAGGTTACAATGAAAAATATAAATCAAAATACAAATTACTGGACTGGAAATCTTACAGGATCTTCAGACATGTGGTGGAGAGATGAAGAAGAAACAAAAGGACGCGATGTCGTGGCTCTTGCTTCTTACAGATCTGCTATCTCTAATTATGTTAATATCGTTACTGGTCGTACAGACATACCAGTTACTTACAATTCATCTGATGAATCTTTTACAGACGGTAAAAAAGTTTATTTATCAGGCAATATGTCAGATAAAAACTTTGACCCAAACGTTGGTCTTGCTCTTCACGAAGGATCACACATTACTCATACAGATTTCGAAGTATTACAATCACTAAAGAGAACTGTCAAAGAATATTTTAAGCTTGAAGACAAGACTTTCGAAGACGGAATGAAAATCAGTGAATATTCTTCACGAGTAAAAGACTTGCTAAATTATGTTGAAGATCGTAGAATTGACTATATTATTTTTAAGTCTGCTCCAGGTTATAAGAACTACTATCACGCGATGTACAATAAGTACTTCCATTTCAGAGTAATCGACAAAGCTCTAAAATCTCAAGAGCATCGTTCTGCTGACTGGGACAGTTACATCTTTCGTATCATGAATTTTACAAACCAGAATACAGATCTTGATGCTCTTCCAAGTCTTAGAGAAATCTATCGTACTATCAATCTTAAGAATATTTCTAGGCTTAGAAATACTAATGATGCACTTAACGTTGCATTGAAAGTTTACAGCATGATTCTTAACGAACTACCAGAACCAACTAAAAAAGATGAAGACGAAAACCAAAATGAACAGCAGCAATCTGGTAACGGTTCACAATCAAATGGTGAAAGTACAGAAGTTGATACAGGCGATAAGAAAATGGACGCTGATTCAGATTCAAACCCTACAGATATTGATCCACACGAACTTACTCCTGGACAAAAAAGCTCACTAAGAAATGCTATCGACAAGCAGAAAAAACTTCAAGACGGTTCAATGAAGAAGACTAAGCTTACAAAAGCTGAAAAATCTTCTATCAAGTCTGTTGAAGATTCAGGTGCTTATGATGTTGAAGTTGGCACAGATCCTTCTAACAAAACACGTTGTGTTATTTACCCAGAACTTTCTGACAAAATGATCCACAACAGAGACAGATATGAAACACGTGGTATGTATCCTTTCATTAACTCTGTTGATTATCCAGGATGGGGACACGAAGAGATGGACAAAGCTGTTCGTGAAGGTCTTATCGCAGGTAAAATCTTAGGTAAGAAATTAGAAGTTCGTAATGAAGAAACTACTACTAAGTGGACACGCCAAGAATCAGGTCGTATCGACAAGAGATTAATCGCTGAGCTAGGTTTTAATAATGATAGAGTATTCAAGACAACTCTTACTGAAAGATATAATGATGCTTTTATTCATATTTCAATTGACGGTTCTGGATCAATGGACGGTGCATATTTACAGAATGCTTTAAAATCTGCAGCTGCTGTTTGTCAAGCTGCTACAATGGCTGGTAACATACATGTCCAAGTTTCATTAAGAACTACAATATCAGTTGGACAGGCTTACAAGCCACTAATCGTTGTTTTGTATGACTCTTCTGTAAACAAGATAATCCACATTAAAAAATTCTGGGGTTATCTTAAAGCTTCTGGTACTACTCCTGAAGGACTATGTTTTGAAGCTCTTTCAAAGCAAATCATCAAAGATTCTAACGGACGTGATGCATACTTCTTAAATTACTCAGACGGAATGCCTTACTTTGATAATCGTGATATGTACTACTCAGGTGAAAGAGCTGAAGTTCATACAAAAGATGAAGTTACAAAACTTCGTAAGCAAGGTATACACGTGCTATCATTCTTCATCACTGATCCTGAGTGGACAAGAGAAGGTACACTCAAATCTTTCAGAAGGATGTACGGCAAAGATGCTACTACTATCGATCCAACAAAAATGATGCCTTTAGCTAAAGAATTAAATAAAAAATTCCTCCAAAAATAATGCGGGAATATTTATTTACAACAGCTAACACGGGGATTAAAAATGAATGCCAAAGACAAGCAGGATTTAGAATTAGTACACTACAGATTAGACGAGCTAGATAAGAAGATGGATCAGATGAAACACGATATGTCAATGGCACACGGCAAGACTGATGCAACATTAAGTTTTATAAAAGAAAATTTATTTAATCCAAATGAAGGGTTATGGGCAGAAACAAAGCAAAATACACAATTCAGAGAGAACTCACAGAAGTGGAGAGGAATAGTTGGTATTGGTTTTGTAGGACTAGTATTGGACAAAATATGGAGTATGTTCAGTACTTAATTTAAACAAAAGGTTATTAAATGGAAGATTCAAGAATAATGACAGGCAATGGAAATATTGTAGGTAGCAGGAAGTTTGTAGGTGACAGTACACAGCACCCGAACTTTGATAATTCAAAAACTTATAGATCGTGGTATGACTGGGAAGAACATGTTGCTGCTCTATGCAAAAAATTAGGGAAAGACTCAAACATCCTTTCTGACGGTGCTCTTTTTGTCTACGGAATACCCCGTGGCGGAGTAACCTTGTCGACAATGATTTCGCACAGACTGGGAATACCTATGGTATCAGATGCGCCGTCTCACTGGATGCTAGACTGGTATCATTGGAGGATGAGGCAAGGAATAGAGTTAGAGAGCGAGAGTAAAACAATTATTGTTGCTGATGCTATATGCGATTCAGGCAAAACAATGAATTACTTAGACGATGCAATATATAATACAATAGGTGGAACAAAGAATCCAGAAGAATGGAATATAATTAAAGCAGTAATTGATGTTGACCCCAAAGTAGAAAATAAGGTTGACTATCACATAAACATTAAAGATCCCAAACAGTGGTTAGTATATCCCTGGGAAGTTGGATCTTTAGAACTAAAGAAACTATAGAAGGACAATAATATGCAGGACATTTACAATCAGATCAAAGATCTATTCGCAACGTTTGAAGAGAATCATGAAGCACATTCCGAGAAAGGGAATAAAGCTGCTGGTGGAAGAGCTCGTAAAGCAATAGGCGAAATTAAAAAGCTAGTTACTGAATACAGGAAAGCATCAGTAGCAGCTAGCAAATAGGAAAACAAAATGGCAATTAAAATAATGGCAGAACGTCAAGCACCTGGTGATAGATGGCTACTGACTGAAGAAGCTACGGATGACGTAAACAATCAGGTTATGTTAACTAGTCTTACATCAGCTCTAAACGAAATCTATAAAAATACAGGCGACAGGATCTATAGTATAGATGCCGCAAAAGGCACAATATCTGTAGAGACAGAGGTCAATAGAGGACCACAAGTCTGGGATTTATACGGCGAGCGTGGCGACAAACAGTTATTAAATGACTAGGAGACTATAATGCAGAGACCTCAAAATATGCAACAAGTCAACATCGACCCGAATACCCTAGATGATATAATATGCAAGGCAGGGGAGCTGACTCCAATAGGAATGTGTGGCAATAAACATTTCAAACAAGTATTCGCAATGAAGAAAGTATCAGCACTGGTATCTCCCTCAGGACAGGAAGAAATTATTACGATGCCAGTATTTGTATGTACTAAATGCGGGACAGAACTACAAGAGATGAAGCCGGGTGGTTAAGGTGGTATTCATGTTCCCATTAAACAGAAAGCCCACAAAATCAGAGCTTGAGAAACTTGTAGAATGGGCAATAACATTCTATGAGATAAGACATCAACTAGTCAACTTTGAACTTGTTCATGCGTGACCCGGCGGGGGATCCAGAACGCAGGCTCGCAGCGACCGCAAGCGGATCGCGCGAGCGCCGGCGCGAAGCTACCGGAGTACCTAAGCAGCCAGCCACTGATTCCTATAACGGGACAGGCCCCGTAGACAAGGTGATTGGTGTTCTTAATCGGATAGCAGAGATTATCCGCCCTCTTACACGAATGTTTCCTATATAACATGTACAAGCCAGACAAGATCTTAATTATTTATCATAGGATAGGAGATCTAATAGATACAATCTACACAGCTACAAAATGGTTTATATTTACAGGGTTAATCGTCCTATTAGCGTTGGGGTTTATAATGGCCCTATCCCTATGGATGATACTCCATCTACTACTCTTCCCCATAATAATCATACACGATAAGATACTCGAGCTTAGGAAATAGAGTACGGTCCGCATCCTATCTCCCGGGGCCGCAATATCGGTAAGTTCACATAATCACTCCTAACTCCCAACCCTGTACTCTGTGTACTGGGTACTATGTGATAGCTCTGGGTAGAACGGTATCGGTCCCATATCCAGTGGATTAAGCAGCTTCAGAACAGCAATATAGTCTATATCAAAATAATAGTTGTTACCTATTTATAAACATGATACAGCTCATATATAGCAATTCTATTATGCCCGTGTTCGCGCGCGAGAAATTTTGCGGGATGCTAGTAAAGCTTCTAAGTTAAGCTTAATATATATGACAAAATGACATACTATTATATACTATTTGATTTAGTTAAAGGCAATTATGAAGCGATATTACAATAAAAAAGAACTCTCAGCCGAGCTCGGCGTAACCGTACAGGCGATAGACAATTGGCGGAAGCAGGGTATACTTCCCTATATTAAGATGGGCCATACAACCAACAGCAGAGTGCTATTTGATATGCAGGACGTAGAGTTATTCCTTGAGCGACGTAAATACAATAAGAATCATACTACTTATAATCAGTCCTTAGCACGTAGCGGGGGATTCCAACCAACTAAACATCCCGATCCCTCTGACTCGGCTCCTCTAGAGCCATATATAGAAGAGGACTACGATAGGCCGCCTGACATTTATTAAATTATTTTAAAAAAAGTAAAAATAGTC
>MDTB01172534.1_pt1 | contig 18704 bp, 12 predicted proteins | sample 811161 | NCBI WGS metagenome assembly MDTB01 (sample SAMN05326650, study PRJNA326480) | marine metagenome | isolation source: seawater | place: Mediterranean Sea | collected 2009
ATTCTTTACTCTGTAAAGTATTTTTTTTCTATACTACCATCATTGTATATATAAAAAAGGACTTGATTTTTATTTGTTTTTTTGATCTCTTTTCCTAAAACATCACAAATTTTAACTAGCTGTCTTTTTTGATAGAACTCTCCATTTAAACCAATTGTCCATATGTCAAATTCCTGTGAAACAATGCAGGGATTTTCAAAAGCACTTGATAGAAAATGAATATTTAATATGACATAATCAGATGAAAAGAAAGTTAATTCCAAAATATCTGGCCCATCATCATAAAAAGTATATGTTTTTTCCCAAAGTTCATCATCACTATTATATGGTTCATTAATATTGAATGAGGGAATTAAATCATTTAAATAATCTCCAGAAGGGGTGGAAATATAAAAAGATTGTGGTTCTCCAACTGTAAAACCTGACCAATTTTCATTAACAGGGACTAATGTTAAAAGATTACATAAACAAGCATCTCCAAAGCCATCTTGGTTTGAGTTTTCTTGATTAGAATTAGAGTTCTCTGGGCAGTTATCTAATTCGTTACAAATTCCGTCATTATCTAAATCTAAAATGCATTCACCTTCACAGTTGTATAAATTAGATGGATAATCAAATGGATATTCACATGAATTGTTTTCTTCTGTTGCAGAGTTGTCAAAATTACATGCATTTAAATCTGTACATCCATAAATTTCTAACTCATCACATATATCATCTTGGTCTTCATCATTTAGACAATTTCCATTACAATCGTAATAGGATTCAGGTGGCATGAAACTTAATCCATTTCCTCCACAAATCCCACATTCATCTATTAAATATTGACAACCATAATTAGTAGTAGCGTCAGGGTAATAATTACATGCAAGAGGGTCCATACAGCCTATGGTAATAGTATTGTTGATTTCCCAAGATTGACAGAATAGATGACTAGAATGATTATGATTGAAAAAAGAAGGGGCTGAATCAGAATGAGGATGATTTTCTTCTTGATGACTATCTATCCTTAAAAAGTTAGTAGTATCTTCCACACATATTGTTAGTATATTTTCTCCATAACTTAAATCACTCAAGTTTATATTTACTGAGGAAGTGAAATTATTAGTATTTATTATTTCACTTATTTCTAAACCATTTATTTCCCAAGAAATATTTAATGTGTTTGGAGAGTTTTGAATTAAATCAGTTGTAAATGTGTATGGGAAATAGGATTGTTCTTGGTCAGAAAAATTAAGAGATGTTTCATTTAATACTATATTTTCTCCCATTGAATTTTGATAAGAGTAATAATAATTATTAATTGGATTTGTTTTGTCATGGATAACTTCTATTAATTCCTCAATACATATTGAGCAAAAACCACTATTGTCACCGCCTGAACCCATTAAGCAACCATTAGGGGAGGGTCTGTACCATAAATAATCTTCACAAACTTCGACATTAGGGTCATTATTGGTATTTAAAACAGAGTAATCCATGTTCTGAATTCCATCATTATCTATATCATTATCTAAATTCAGGTTTAAATCAAATTCATCTAGAACACCATCATTGTCATCATCATTGTCATTGTTATAATCATCATCTAAAATATTTCCTTCACAATCTAAATTTAGAACTCCATCTCCGTCAATATCTTCATCAAGATTATTTAAAATGCCATCACCATCTATGTCGTCATCCCCATTTGGATCATTGTCATTCCAATTCGGAACTCCATCACCGTCAATATCTTCATCATCATTATTACATGAGTCTATACAATTTAAACCATAAGGAGTTGTGTCATTTTCATTACAAGATAAAATACAACTTAAACCATATGGTGTTAAATCATCTTCGTTACAAGATGATATACAATTTGCATTTTCATCAAAAATTCCATCTCCGTCTATATCTTCATCTTCAATATTTAAAATATTATCTCCATCAATATCTTCATCTTCGTAATTAGGAATTCCATCGTTATCTATATCTTCAAAAACTCCATCTCCGTCTATATCTTCATCTTCAATGTTTAAAATATTATCTCCATCAATATCTTCATCTTCATAATTAGGAATTCCATCGTTATCTATATCTTCAAAAACACCATCACCGTCTATGTCTTCATCTTCATTATTAGGTATTCCATCATTATCTATATCATAGTCATTTTCATTATTACATCCGTCATTATCTACATCAAAATCATTTTCATTATTACAGCCATCACCATCTATATCTAAATCTAAAATATTTCCATTTTCATTATAAGTGGGAATGCCATCATTATCTAAATCATCTATATAGTAAAAAAGAAAGTTATTTACATTATATATAGTTCCATCATCTGGATAATTATTAAATCCATCGTTGTCCATGTTATTATCTCCATTTCCTGCGTCTGAATAAATATTTAAAATACCATCCAAATCAATATCAGAGTCAAGAAATGGTTCTTCAATATTATTATCATTGTCAACATCACATACATCTTGGATAGTTGGAGTAGGATTTGATGTAAAAATTTCATCATCATTACTATCTGTACCTCCTAAATGTTGTTTAAATCCCACATCTGATGTGCCATCCATCCAATTAATCCATTTTGTTGTTGTAATGTTATTAGGAATTAAACTAGTATAGTATTCACTAGTTCTGTTTACAGCCTCACCTCCATAACAACTTCTTAAAACCTCCCAATATTCATCTGCAAGTCCTCCAAATGAATGTCCAAATTCATGTACTATTGTTCCATTTGAACCTCTACTTGAACATGCTCCAGATCCCCCTGCGCATCCTCCATGTGAATCGTTTTGTGTATTAACAATAGTAATAACTTCAACATTCATGTTATTTGCTACACTATCAACATAAGGCCATAATAATGCCCCATCAGGAGCTATGCATCTATGTACACCTACATCAAATCTGCTTCCAAAACAATTGTCAACAGGAACAAATACTGTATCTATTATTGTTGTTTGTATAAATTGATTTAAATTTTCATCATATGTTTCTACATAAAATGTATCAATTGCCACATCATGTAATGGAGTATTTTCGCAGGAACTTTCATATCCAGCATTAGAAATATTTGAATATGTACCAGGATGACTAGCTCCACTTTCATTTGAGTGACAAATTGAGTAAAAAACATTAAAATAGTCTCTATATTCTTTAAATGGCGTTACTTGAAACATATACTCTGTTCCTGAAATAACATCTGAAACAAATAAATTAGATTCTCCCTCTCTATATCCATCTCCTAAAAATAGAATATTTATACGCCCTTCTCCGTTGTACATTACAGTGTCTAATTGAGAAAATGATATAAAAGGGAAAAGTATTAATAAATATTTCATTTTAATAAGTATTTTTTATTATAACTTCCATCATTATAAAATTCAATATAAAATTTACCTTTATTATTTTCCTGCCCTAAAATTCCTGTCTTTTTAATTAGTTCTTTTTTTAGATTGTGTGTGTTGTTTATAGAAGAAAAAATTTGATTTAAATCAATTTTTAAAATCCATATATCTTCTGATCCATTATTTTGTGAAACATCTCCATTTACTTCTAAGTCAATAAATGATGGTAATAATTCAACTTGAGAATCAGTTTGACCACTAATAATACATATGTTATTTTCTATTACTTTTATATCCAAACCTAAATCAATTGAAGAGCCTCCAAAACAATAAGGTGAATTTACAATTTCTCCTGAGCTATTTAATTTAAATACAACCAAGTCTCCACTATTTTGTTTTTCAAATAATGTTTCATGTTGACCAGTGTAATTAGAAAAAGAAAGACCTGTAACATATATATTTTCTTCATTATCTATATCTAATGCGTAAGCATGATCTTTATATTCAAGTCCAATTGATTTTTGCCAAATTAAATCTCCATTTGATAAATCTATTTTGAGTATCCAAAAATCACCACCACCTTCTGAAGTAATAAAATCATTATAAAACTCATCTCCATTGGATTCTGTATAACCACATAATACAGCATATTGTCCATTTACACATTTTACATCATATACTTGGTCAAAATTTGAACCTCCATAACATTTTCCAATTGTTCCGCTTTCCATTGGCACTTGTGTTAAATAAGTTCCATTATCTTTTATTTTTAAGACCCATATATCTCCGCCACCATGATAACCAAAATCAGATGACAAGGATGGTTCAGGGATTTGTCCACAATTTTCTGGGTTAATAAAATTACATTCTTCACTAAAAATATTACCCACAACAATGTAATTATTAGAGTCTATATAATCTATAGAGTAAGCTTTTTCTAAACCTGTACTATTATCCCCAAAGCATTCGGAAGTTATTAATTCACCTTGGCTACTTATTTTAGAAATTTGAAAGCCATTATTTGGATTTTGACAAGTTAAACTTGAGCCACCAACACTTATATAATTTCCATCTGAATTAATAATAATGTCTTCAGAGTTAATATCATAATTTTGCCATTCTATTTCAGGGGGAATACTATTATTTATTTTTAGGATATGGCTCCCCCCAATTATAAAACCACCGTTTATCAAGTCTTCTTTTATACATTTAGCATACGAATATTGATTTGGATTTTCATGTGCATATGTTATTTCCCATTCAAAATCACCATTTTGACTTATTTTAATAACAAAAATATCTCCGTTTACAGACGTTGAAGGTGTGTTTTCTACACTTTCAGTTACAGCACCCTTTCTTCCGGCAATTATATATCCATTATCACTTGTTTGTTGAATACTGTATCCTTGGTCATATAAAACTCCTCCAAAATTTTTTTCCCAAATAATTGATTGAGAGAGTGTTATGAATGGAAAAATTAATAATATGGTTTTTAAATGAATCAAAAAAGACATATATAAAGTTATTTATATTATTTAACTTTAGCTTTACTAATTAAAATTAAGTTTCATGAAAAATAGTTTACTTTTTATTTTAATATTCTTTTTTCAAATGACTTTTTCTCAGGTTATAACTTTTGAATGTAATAATACAATTATTACTGTTTCTTGGGAAGAAATTGCAAATAATCCAAATGCCTATATAGATTGGGATGAAGACGGAGATATTGATGAGGATGATACATTAATTTACTTGTATCAAGCTTATGATTGTAATCCCTCTATTAGCGATTGTGAGGAATATATAACTATTGTTTATGATTGTGCGCCGTGTTTAGATAATCAAGAGATGATTTTTTGGGAAGAAATAAATGAATTAAACTGTGAAATTTCACAAATGTGTGAATGTGTTGGTGTTAATAATGATTTAAATTGGAATGATATTGATTGGTTTGATCCTAACTGGGATGATTTTGATTGGGAAACTGTTTGGTCTGATTATGATTTAGGCAATGTAGTAGATTGGGATAATATTCCTTGGGGAGATATTACGGATTTAAATATTTTTCCAGATGATTTAATTACTTATATACAAAATATTATTGCTTTAGGTCAAGGGTTTAACTGGGATGACTTTATTGAAATGCAAGTTGGTGAAGAAGATTGTTGTATAAATCCAGAATGGATTGATCCTATGTTACCTTGTCCTTTTATATATGATCCTGTAATAGGTTGTGATGGTATGGAGTATGCAAATAGTTGTGTGGCTGAATCTTTTGGTATTACAAGCTATTCAGATACTTTAGGTAATGAAATAGTATTAGAATGGGATTGTAATCAAGGAGGAGATGATTGTGTAGATGATCCTGAAGGTATATTGGCGCAATATGGACTTTCATGTTCTGAACTTTTAACATTTGATTGTGATACAGATTTATCTTCTATAAGTCCTTTAGTTCCTTTTGGTATTAGTGTTTATGAAATTTGTCCACAATCCTGTGACGAATGTGATGATGTGGGAGATTGTGTTGCAGAGTTAATCCCTGATTGTGTATTTATGGCTGTTGTTGATCCTGTATGTGGATGTGATGGTGTTACTTATAGTAACTCTGGAGAAGCTGCATGTAATAACATTTTTGATTTTACTATGGGTGAATGTGAAGGTGAAGAAGAAGGTTGTTGGGAAGAAGGAGAATTCTATTGTATAGGTTGTGAATTATTTATAGATGATTGTACTTACGTTGAGTGTGAAGGTCCAAACAACTGGTCTGATTGGATTGAAATATCTGATTGTGGAGAAGTTGATTGTGTAGATGATCCAAATAGTATGTTATCGGAATATGGATCTTCATGTTCTGAGCTTGTAATAATACTTGATTGTGATTCGGATTTATCTGATTATATTCCTGGAATTGGATTTGGTATTAGTGTTTATGAAATTTGTCCAGAATCATGTACTGATTGTGGTGAAGGTACTATAGGTTGTACAGATATGGAGGCATGTAATTATAATCCAGATGCTACAGAAGATGATGGTAGTTGTGATTATGGTGTTGAATGTTTTGTGTCACCTTGTTCTACATCACCATCACCTTTTCCTGGAGCAACTTGTGTAGATGATTATTGTGGGGGGTGTTGTGCTATTTGGACTTGGACAAATGAAGGGGGGTATGATTTTTATTTTAATTCGTGTAATGATTATATAGAGGGTTGTATGGATGAAGCAGCAATAAATTATAATCCTACTGCAACAGAAGATGATGGTTCTTGTATTTATGAAAATTCTAATTTAGATGAAACTAGTATATTAGATTTTAATCTTTATCCAAATCCTAATAATGGTTCATTTAATATTGTTTTAAATAGTGACAAAGATGAATTTAATGTTGTTGTATTTAATATATTAGGAAAAGTAGTTTACACAGAATTAGTTCATAATTATGTCAAGAATTCTATTAAAACTATTGACATAGGTTTTAAAAAAGGAACTTACATTGTTAATTTACAAACAAATAGTAGTTTTATTAAGATTCCTATGCTGATTGAATAGTTATATAATATTATTTTTTAATAACTAGTTAGATTAAAATTTAGTCTTCTCTCCACCAATATTTTTTTGGTATTTTTTTAAAATTTATATTAATATTTAAGGTGTCTTCTTGTGTTTGAATATAATTTTGATCAAAATTTGTTTGGTATCCTAAATTAGGAATAACTTCTATTGGAAGTTTATGGTTTTTTGAAAACAAAGTACTTAGTTTTTTTTTTTTCATTAAATTTTGATTAATTTTTACTTTTCCATTTTCTTCACCAGAAATATTAATATTTAACATATATGTTTCAATATTAAATTTTTGCTTTAAATGTTTAAGAAAATAACTTGGTCTTTTTAATGCAAAAAACTTCAAATCATTTACTTTTTTTTTCCAATATTTATAATTTCTTCCAATTCCTTTTAATCGATACCATCCATCTTTAGATGATCTATTTGGGTTTCTTGTAAAATGAGTTTTCATTTCTTTATCATATTTTATTTCAAACCAATCAATTCTATTAGTCAGGTATTCTGTTGTTAATTTATTAGATAATAACCAAAAAGCTTGATTAACAAATTCTGTTTCAAATTGTTTGTTTTTTAAGAAACTTCTAATTAAAAATGTTGCCCATCGAGGATTAAACCAACGGGTTGCAGTCGGTGATGTAAAATCTCGAACGGTATTTTCTTTATAATTAGAAAAACCTAAATCTGTATCATATACTATCCATCTGTACTTATTATCTAATAAACTTGAACTCCAAAATCTAATATTTCCTCTTGCATCATGATTTACAATAAACATTTGAAAAATCCAGTAATTAATAAAATTTCTAATATCTACGTGTTCTAAAATATGTTTATAGTGTAAGCTATCTTTCAGATTATTTTTTCTTATGTAATCTCTTAATTCATTATAGTTTTTATTACTTCCAAATTCAGCAGTTTTAAGACCTTGTAGTATTTCTAAACCATCGGATTCTATATTATAATTATTTTTAATATAATGATCATTAATTTTTTCCCTAATGTTATATACACCCCAATACTCTGAATTTATAAATAGATGAGTTGGTGTAGATTGCTGAACATCCATTCCTTCTTCTGAGATAATTGATGTAAGAAAAGCATCTTTGAATCTAGTGTTATTGTGATCATTTCCAGAGTGTCTAAGTACAAATTGTTTATATTTTTTTTTTCCAAGTCCAAATAAATCGGTATTAAATCTTTTCTTTCCATATTCTTTCCTTGCGATTAATCTTAAGGATTTCTCTCTACCATATTTTGTCATTCCTCCAAAAATTTTTATTCCAGCATTTTGATTTATTATTTGCTCTAGTTTTGTGTTGAAAACTTCAACATTTAATTTTCTTTCCCATTTTTTTTCCCAATTTGGATTCATATGACGTTTCTCTATTGTATCCCAAATTGCAGTTTTCCCTTTTGCATAAATGCCTTTCTCTTCACCTAAAAAATCATTATAATTAATTATTAATGAAGTAATATAAAAATCAGTTTGAAAGTCAATTAAATATGTATAACAACCTAGTGATTCAAATGAATTATTTATTTTTTTATAAAAACAAAAAGAAGTTGTTTTTGTGATATTTATTGAGTCTGGGAATTCTTTTTTTCTTTTTTGATTTAAACTATTTTTTATATAAAATAGTTTTCCTTCACAAATTTCAGCTTTTAAGTTTACAATTGAATCATATACAAAAGGCTTATGGGAAAGTGTAAAGCAATTACTTAAAGAATCTGATTTTATTTTGTTAATAGAGTCTGTTTTTAAATTAATCTTATTAGTCAGAGAGTCAAAGCTTATATTTTTTTCCTGTCCTAAAAGGATTGTGAAACTAAATAAAAAAAGAATAAATATTTCTCTCATTTGATTCTAAGTTTATCTCCTATTCTTAAAATTGTCTTTTCACCTTTATTTAGTGTTTTTTTATTTAGTTTTACTATTCTTGAAATTTTATTATAATCACCATAATATTTCAGTGCAATTTTACTAAGTGAGTCACCTTTTTTTATAGTATGATATTTTTTTGATTTATAACTCTTGTGTTTTGGGTATGTAATTTTTAGTTCTATTCTTCTATCTCTGGAATCATAATATTTTTGTTTTTTTGAACCATAACCTTTCCATGTTACGTTTTTTATGTCAAAACCTTTATTTTTTAAATATTCGTAAACTTTTCTTGCTCGATTTTCTGAAACTTGTTTATTTACAAAGTTATTTCCAGTGCCTCCATCGGCATGACCTTGTATTTCTATTTTTATTTTTTTATCAGATGATAAAAAGTCAAATATATTATTTAGCCATTCTTTATCTTCAGAGGGAATATTATCCTTTTCTAGTTCAAAATTAATATTACATTCAATTGATTTTACTCTGAATGTAACACGTCTATTTTTTGCTATTTCTTCTTTTGAACATTTGTAATTTTCATCATCACAATAAATAATTGGTTGAGTGTCACCATATCCTTTATAATTAATTTTTGTTGAGTCAACGCCAATTTTTTTTAAATACTCATGAACTTTTTTTGCTCTTTTTTCAGAAAGTATTTTATTTTCTTTTTCTTTTCCAATATGATCTGAGTGGCCTTGTATTTCTATACTTACTTCATTTCTTTTCTTTAACATGTTTCCGTATTCATCAAGAAAAGTAGAAACAGATGGTTCTAAATCATAGCCGCCACTGGGGAAGGGGAGATTAAGATCTAAAACCTCCATTGATTGACTTTTATATTTTATTGTATCATTCTTTCTAAGGTCTTCGTAGCATGGGCAAATTAAATCAGCTTTTGTTTGATCTATTTTATATTTTTGAATTGGTTTAAAATTAATTATTGCATCTTTGATTCTATCATAACCTTTTGACCAACTATCAGCACAATCTTCCCAGTAATGTAAGCTTTGTAAGGTGGAAAAACCACAAAATTGTTTTAATAATACGGCAGAAATATATCCTGATTGATGCCAGCCATTCCAACAGTGTAAATAAACGGGGCCAGATTCATTATTATTGATTGCTTCATAAACCATCGAAAGAATAGAATCTCTTGATTCTTCATCATTTCCACTTAATTGATAATAATCCAGTCTTTTTTTTCCTTTTTTAACAAAACGAGGAGCAGTTTCCCAATTTGTTTTATATAAATAAACAATATTTGAAAAATTTTGTTCTAATAAATTATTTAATCCATCTTGAGGAAGAGGGTTCTTATTTCCTCTTTTGTTTGATCTGTGATAATAGTTATTTCCACCCCCTCTATAAGCTACACCATGTAGGATTGATCTAAAATTCCTTGTTCCATATAATATTTCTAAACCTTCTCCTTTATTATTAGTTGCTTTTTCTGTTGCGCAATTAATTTCAAATTTTGCTTTATAATGATTAATTTTCTCTTCAAATGTTTCGTGTTTTTCTTGACAAAGAAGAATAAAAGGTAGTATGATAGTAAGAAAAAATGTATTAAATTTCACTATATTATATGATTAGAGTTAATAAAAAATAAATAAACTTTAATATAAAATAATTTTCTACTTGAAAAACATAATTTTTAAAATGTTATTATATTTTTAATTTTAATAAAATGAAAAAAAAAATATTACTTCTAGGTTCAGGAGAATTAGGTAAAGAATTTGTAATAGCGTGTCAGAGACTTGGTCAATATATTATTGCGGTTGATAACTATAAAGAAGCCCCTGCTATGCAGGTTTCTGATGATTTTGAAGTTATTAACATGCTTGATGGTGAAGCTTTGGATTTTATAGTTAATAAGCATAAGCCGGATATTATTGTTCCTGAGGTTGAGTCAATTAGAACAGAAAAATTCTATAATTATGAAAAAAGTGGAATACAAGTTGTTCCCTCTGCAAAAGCTGCAAATTTCACAATGAATAGAAAATCTATAAGAGACTTAGCTTCCATTGATTTAAATATTAAAACAGCTAAATACCGCTATGCGAAATCCATAGAAGAATTAATAGAAGCAGTTAATTATTGTGGTTTTCCTTGTGTTGTTAAGCCTTTAATGTCAAGTTCTGGAAAAGGTCAATCCACCATTAAAACAAAAAATGATATCGAAAAGTCTTGGAATTATGCGATTAAAGGATCTAGAGGGGATTTAATTGAAGTTATTGTTGAAGAATTTATAGATTTTGATTACGAAATTACATTATTAACAGTTACTCAAAAAAAATATAAAACATTATTTTGTCCACCCATAGGTCATAGGCAGGAAAGAGGGGATTATCAAGAAAGTTGGCAGCCTATGCCAATGAATGTTAAGCATTTAGAATCTGCTCAAGAAATAGCAAATAAAATAACTCAATCTTTATCTGGTGCTGGTATATGGGGGGTTGAATTTTTTATTACTAAAGATGGTCCTATTTTTTCTGAATTATCACCAAGACCTCACGATACAGGTATGGTTACTTTAGCTAACACTCAAAATTTTTCAGAATTTGAGTTACATGCCAGAGCTATTTTAGGAATACCAATCTTAGATATTCCATTGTTAAAAAATGGCGCAAGTGCTGTTATTTTAGCAGATAAAAACAGTGATGATCCTTTATTTTCTGGTTTAGAAAAAGCAGCAGAATTTAAAAATACAGATTATAAGATTTTTGGAAAACCAAATAGTAGGCCATTTAGAAGAATGGGTGTAGCCTTATCATATGGAAATGATTCCGTGGATATTTTGGTGGAAAAGGCAAAAAAAGTCGCATCTTGTATTAAATTTTCTTAATTATAGATTAATAACATTAAAAATTTTAAAAATGAGTAAACTTTCAACATCTTTAGGTAGATCTGGAAATCCTGCATTGAAATCTGAAGTATTTAATAAATCTATTACTTCTCAAGGAGAAGTAATGACATTACAAGGAACTGTTAATAAAACAGCTTTTAGTTTATTTTTATTAATTGCCGCTGGTTCTTTTACTTTTTCTGATGATTATAGTTGGTTAATATGGCCAGGATTTATTGGTGGTTTAATTGTAGCTTTAATTACAATTTTTAAAAAAGAATGGGCTCCTGTTACAGTTCCTATTTATGCTGTTTTAGAAGGTTTAGCATTAGGAGGAGTTTCCTTTCTGTATGGTAATGCATTTTACCCTGGAATAGTATCTCAAGCAATTTTATTAACTGTTAGTATTTTTATTGCTCTTCTTTTTGCTTACAAAACAAAAATAATCAAGCCTACTGAAAACTTCAAGTTAGGTATTTTTGCAGCTACCGGTGGTATATTTTTAGTTTATATTGCATCTTGGATTATGGCAATATTTGGTTCTTCTATGCCAATAATGGATCCTTCTAATGCTTCTTTATTAAGTATAGGATTTAGTTTATTTGTTGTAGTAATCGCTTCTTTAAATCTTGTCTTAGATTTTGATTTTATTGAGGAAGGGGCAGAGAAGGGAGCGCCAAAGTACATGGAATGGTATGGTGCATTTGGTTTATTAGTTACGTTAGTTTGGTTGTATTTAGAAATTTTAAGATTATTAGCAAAGCTAAATTCAAGAAGATAAATTTTAATAATGAAAAAAATATTTGTTTTACTATTATTTTGTTTAGCGTCATATTCTCAAAACCTACCAGATCAGTATTATTTTAATGAAGATGAAACTAGATTAATTAGAGGAGGGGGGGATTTAGATGGTTTATATAATGAGTCAGAGATAAAAACAATTTATTTATATTTTGAACAACCAGATTTTTGGGAACAATTACATGATAATTATTGTGATAAAATAAATATTTCAGCTTCTTTGATTTATGAAGGTGAAACTTATAATAATGTAGGCGTTAGGTTTAAGGGGCAAACATCATATGCTAATACAAATGGAAATAATGGAGGAGGAGGCCCCGGTGGAGGAGGTCCTGGAGGAAGTATTGAAACTGATAAAAAATCATTTAATATAGAATTAGATTGGATTGAAGATCAAGATATTAATGGATATGAAACATTAAACTTGAATAATTGTTATCAAGATCCTAGTTTTTTAAGAGAATTTTTATTTGAAAAGTTATCAAGAAATTATATTCCGGCAACTCAAGTTAATTTTGTAAGATTAGTAATTAATGATCAAGATTGGGGACTTTATCCAAATGTGCAACAGCTAGATAAAAAACACGCTAGTGAATGGTTTTTTGATGATGAGTGTACTAGGTGGAGAGCTGAGGATCCAAATAATGAAGCACCTGGATGTGGAAGTCCTATTGGAGGAGGTCCAGGTGGAGGAGGTCCTAATTTTGGTGCAGGAACATCCTCACTTAATTATCTTGGTGATGATACATTATCTTATTTAAATCACTATACTTTAAAAAAGTCTTATAAAGATGATCCTTGGGATGATTTAGTTGATGCATGTTATGCTATTGAAAATGTAGAAAATATTGCATACCCTTATCTTTATTTAAATCAATACTTAGATCTAGATGCTACTTTATGGCATTTGGCAAATGAAATTATTTTTTCAGATGATGATAGTTACATAAATAAAGGAGGAATGGATTATTATGTTTATTATGATAAATATAATGACAGAATTCTACCTATTGAATATGATGGCAATACAGTTTTTGGAAATCCAAATTGGAGTCCTTTTTATAATGAAAGCAATACTGATTTTGCTTTACTAAATAAATTATTATCAATTCCTGAAATAAGACAAAGATATTTAGCTCATTTCAGAACTATTTTATTTGAGTGTTTTGATGAAAATTATATTAATGGATTAATCGATTATTATGCTAATTTTATTAATCAAAGTGTGTCTGATGATCCACAAAAAATATATACTTATAGTGAATTTTTAATAGAGTTAGAAGAGTTAAAAGGTTATTTTGCACAAAGAAATACCTTTTTATTAAACAATAATGAAGTTAATCAGGATAGTCCTCAAATAGAAAATGTTTATTACTCTGTGAATAATACTAATTACGCTCAACCAAATTCTTCCGACGAAGTTTTAGTTACAGTATTTTTAGAATCTACTGAGTCCATTAGTGAAGTTAATTTATATTATGGAACGGGTTTGACTGGTACTTTTGAAAAAACATCTATGGCTTATAATTCTGGTTCTTATACTTATTCAATTCCACCTCAAAATAGCGGTCAATATGTTCGTTTTTATGTAGAAGCTGTTAATTATAACGGTTCAATAACTTATGATCCTCAAGGGGCAGAACATGATGTTTATATTTATCAAGTGAAAATAGATCAAATAATGTCTAGTGATTTAGTGATTAATGAAATTATGGCATCTAATGATAATATTGCAACTGATGAATTTGGGGAATATGATGATTGGATTGAAGTTTATAATAAAGGTGATGAGTCAATTAATTTATTAGGATATCATCTTTCTGATGATATAAGTAATCTAACTAAATACACTTTTCCAGATTTTTTATTACAACCAAATCAATATTTTATTGTTTGGGCTGATGATGATGAAGAAGATCAAGGTGATTATAATCATGCAACTTTTAAATTATCGGCAGCTGGAGAAGAATTATACCTATCTGATTCCAACCTAAATTTAATTGATAATTGTTTATTTGGAGAACAACAGACAGATTTTGGTTATGCTAGGGTTCCAAACGGAGTTGGTAATTTTGTTATACAACAACCTACATTTAACTTTAATAATGATCAAACATCATATTTATCGGAACAATTATTAGAAAAAAAATTAATTAAAATTATAGATGTTTTAGGTAGAGATTCTAAAATTCAAGATGGTCTTATTTTAATTGAAATCTACGATGATAACAAGTTTAATAAGAAATTAATTGTAGATTAAAAAATTCTTTTTTTATTATAATAATTCTTATTAATTTTAGTTATAGATTTTAACTAATTTATAAAATATGAAAAAATCACAAATTTTATTTACTGTTGGCATAACATCTTTAATTATGTCGTTTTTTTTTTGTTTTAGTCTTAATTTTTATTCCTACTAAAACTGAAAAAATTATTATTAAGGAAAGCTCATTACCTGTTGAGTTTTCATTAACTCCTTCTACAAATAATTACTTTGATTTTTCTTCTGCATCTGAAAAATCAACTAAAGCAGTGGTTCATATAAAATCTAGTTTAGAAAAAAAAGAAAGTCAGAATAATAAAATTGAGTTTAATCCTTTTGATTTTGATCCTTTTGGTGGAGGTTGGGGTTTTTTTGATAATGTGCCTAGGCAGCCTTCCTCAGGAATGGGTTCTGGGGTTATTATTTCTGATGATGGATATATTATTACAAATAGTCACGTAGTTCAAGGTTTTGATAAATTTGAAGTAACATTAAGTGATTCTAGATTATTTGATGCCGAATTAATAGGGAAAGATCCTTCAACTGATATAGCCGTTTTAAAAATAAAAGAAAAGAATTTAAATTATTTGAATTTCTCTAATTCAGATTTAGTTAAAGTTGGTCAATGGGTCCTTGCTGTTGGAAATCCTTTGGATTTAAAATCAACAGTAACATCAGGTATTATTAGTGCAAAAGCTAGAAATATCAATATTTTAAGAGGAGAAAAGTTTTCTGTAGAATCGTTTTTACAAACTGATGCAGCTGTTAACCAGGGTAATAGTGGAGGTGCTTTAGTTGATATTTATGGAAATCTTATAGGTATAAATACAGCAATTGCAAGTAGAAGTGGTGGTTATGAAGGATATTCTTTTGCAGTTCCTTCTAACATAGCAAAAAAAGTATCAGCCGATTTAATTGAATTTGGTGCTGTGCAAAGAGCTTTATTAGGTGTTTTTATTCAAGAATTGAATCCTGATGTGTGTGAGAAATTAGAAATTGATAAAAATTTAAGAGGAATCTACATTAGTGGTTATACTAGTAATAGTACAGCTGAAAAAAATGGTATAAGAGAAGGGGATATTATGCAGAAAATTGATGGAATAAAAATTGTTACTATTCCTCAGCTTCAAGAAAAGTTGTTACAAAAAAACCCTGGTGAATATATTAATGTCGATGTTTTAAGAAAAGGTAAAGTTAAAACTTTAAAAGTAAAACTTATGAGTTTAGAAGAGGCTACAGAAATCATGCAAAAATCTTAATGAAAAAGAATATTGAATCTTTCCCAAACCAACTTATTGATCAATTTTCAATTATTAATAATTTAAAATTTGTTAATAAAAAAATTTCAACTGTTTTAATTGTTGGTCAAGGGGGTTCTAGTATAGGTGGTTTATTATTAAGTGATTTATTAAAAAAAGATATTAAATTACCAATAATTATAAATCATGGTTATAAATTACCAAATTGGGTTAACTCAGAAACGTTAATTATTGTATCCTCTTACTCAGGAAATACAGAAGAAACATTAAGTGTTTTATATTTAGCTTTGAAAAAAAACTTTAAACCTATTTGTATTTCCTCTGGTGGAGAATTAATAAAAGTGTCCAAAGAGAAAAAACTTGATTTTTTATTATTACCAATGGGTTTTCAGCCTAGAGAGGCTTTAGCTTATTCAATTTTTTCATTATTTTCAATCTTTTACAGTTATAAAGTTATATCTAAAGCCAATTTTTTAAAATTAAAAAAAGCCTCTATTTTCATTTTAAGTGCTCAGCCTCAAATTATTAAAAAAGCTAAATTGTTAGCCAATTCAATTTATAAAAAAGTACCTATTCTATATTCTTCAAATTTATTTTTAGGGGCTGTAACTAGGTTTAAACAGCAATTAAATGAAAACTCTAAAAACATCTGTTGGTTTAATATTATTCCTGAAATGAATCATAATGAAATAGTGAGTTGGGCTAATATTAGTAATGAATATAATTTTCTCTCTATTTTTATAAAGAGTAACTTGGATTTGAAGAAAAATCAAAAAAGAATTGATTTAACTTTAAATTATTTGAAACAAAAAAATATCAAAACAGAGTTAATTAATATTAACAATGGAAATTTATATGATCAATATTTATTTTTAATTAATTTATTTGATTTTACTTCTTATTTCTTATCTCTTAAAAATAAAGTTGATCCCTATAATATTGACTCTATATTAATGCTGAAATCAAAATTGAATTAATTTTTATGATTAAAGCCTTTATATTCGATTTTGATGGAGTTATTATTGATACAAATAATTATCACTTTTTATCATGGAAAAAAAGTTTAGATGATTTTGGTATAGATTTTAGTTCTGAAGATTATAAAAAAATAAAAGGCTTAAGTAGAAGTGATTCAGTTGATTATATGTCATTATTTAATAAAAAAATTGAACATAATAAAGTAGAATTATTAAAAAGGAAAAATGATATTTATTTAGAATTAATTGAAGATTTAAATTCTGATGATTTAATGTTAGGGGTAAAAGATTTTCTAATAAATAATAAAAAATTCAAATTAGGTGTTGCTTCATCTAGTAGAAATGCAAGATATATACTCAAAAAAATTAAGTGTGATCATTTTTTTGATATTATTATTGATGCAAATGATATATGTGAATCAAAACCTAATCCTAAGGTTTTCTTAAAATGTGCTGATGCTTTTGGTTTGCAACCTTGTGAGTGTATAGTTTTTGAAGACTCAGAAAATGGACTATTAGCAGCAAAAAGAGGAGGTTTTAACACTTATTTAGTTGGTAATGATAAAATAAAACATTTAGCTGATAACTATATAAATGACTTAACATTTTATAAATGATTTTAATAGCAGATAGTGGCTCAAGTAAATGTGATTGGGCTTTTATTGATAAAGGAATTAATAAATTAAAAATTATCCAAACAATTGGATTTAACCCTTATTTTATTGATTCTGAAAGAATTATCGAAGAGTTAAATAATTCATCAGACTTATTAAATATTTCAAAATGTGTTAAAAAAGTTTTTTTTTATGGAGCAGGTTGTTCTGATGATTTTAAAAAAAATATATTAAATAAAGTTTTAAGTATTTTTTTTGTTAATGCGGAGATTATCATTGAACATGATTTATTAGGAGCTTGTCGTTCAATTTATAATAATGAAACTACAATTAACTGTATTATAGGAACTGGTTCAATAGCTTGCCTTTATAAACATGGAAAAGTTAAATTATCTGTGCCTTCATTAGGTTATATTTTAGGTGATGAGGGTAGTGGTAATTATTTTGGAAAAAAAATATTAAACCTTTATTTAACTAAGAAATTAACTCAAGAAATAGAAAAAGATTTTGAAAAATCATATAATGTTTCTTATGAACTTGTTATGAAAAAAGTTTATAACAATGAAAGATCAAATTATTTTCTATCTTCTTTTTTCCCTTTTTTTATTAAGCATAAAAAAAATCCTTTATTTTTAAATATTCTTGAAGAAGGAATTTTAAAATTTCTAAATATTCATGTTTTTTCAATTTCAAACTATCAAGATTATAAAATTAATTTTTTTGGTTCTGTTTCATTACAATTAAAGGATATAATAGTTGATATTTTAAAAGAGAAAAAATGTAAAATAGGTTTGTTTGTTAATAAGCCTATTCATCGCTTGTTCGATTATCATTATAAAAAATAATTTTTTTAGTATATCTCTTAACAAAATACTTTAAATTTGGAACATGAGTCCCTTTACTTTTTTTAAGAATATTATTCCATTACAATATTCATCTTCATTTATTTTTTTCATATTTGGATGGATTAGTTTTTATTTTTCAGGTGTTTTCTCTTATTCTTTAATTTTATTTGCATTTGTTTTCCTGCCTCTTGTTGAAGTTTTTTTGCCAAAAAACACAAAGTTTTTTTTTCTTGATTTAGATTCTGAAAAAGATAGTTTTATTTATGATTTAATACTTTATTTAACAATTCCATTA
>MDTB01122495.1_pt1 | contig 18699 bp, 17 predicted proteins | sample 811161 | NCBI WGS metagenome assembly MDTB01 (sample SAMN05326650, study PRJNA326480) | marine metagenome | isolation source: seawater | place: Mediterranean Sea | collected 2009
CTATATCGTTCCGAGTGCGATGCAAATACAAGTTGTCTGTCTTTAACAACCGCTAATGCCGCATCATGTGACAGGGCAGATATTCCCCATGTTATCATAATGCTTTGTTTATTAATTTACCTATCATTTTATTACCTTCTTTATTTGCATGGCATATTAATTGATTATCGAACATATATTTTTTGGCATTTTCATGTCCTTTTTCATAAGGTAATGTGAGACCTCCATTTTTCCATAAATGAGTGTATACATTATCTACTTGCAAATTTAATCGTGTTACATATTTTACATTTAAACCAAAACCAATTCTTACTAACATCAGGATTTATATAATGATCGTCCATAGACCATACGTAAATGTTGTGCGAATTTGATATCATTTTAGCATTTTCGCATAATGTATACATAGAACCAAGTAACATACACTTTGATATTTCATCATTCCTGTATATAAACTTTAATCCTTTTTTTGTTAGATAAGATATATCGTCTCTTATTTGTGGTTTAAAATCTCCTATTTCTAATGCGTCATTTTTTGTATCGATCATATATACTTCGATATTTTCGATCGTGTTTTCATGAAACCTAATAAAATCATGTTCAAGGTGACCCCATAATTGGGTTTCGTGTGGTACCTTAAATCTAAATTCATGTGACTCTTGAATAATAATAGTATCAAATTTTTCCAAAAAAGAAGTGTCACGAAAACCTAAATGAAAAATAGAACTCCAAAATGCATAACCCGAACCTGGGGTTGATATTACAAAAACATTATCACATTTTTTAAATTTATCTACATACGTATACCAACCATGAACTCCTAATTCTCTAGATTCTATGTTTAATTTTTTATTTTCGTCATTTTCATAATAACTATATCCTTGAGAATGACTACAACCTATAATTAATACATTCCTCATAATAAAAAATTATCTAATTGTGGATTTAAATATTCAAATAATTTCTGTTGTCCTTCGTCATTTAAATGGTGTCCGTTATCTATTTCCCAATCTGCTATAACTTTTTTTCTGCCGTAAGTATCTTCTAACCATTCTGCAAACGAATAAGGTTTAAAGTACCAAGATTTATTTTGTAAAAAATTTATTATAGACGATGAAGGCTTGAAGCATTTAGGCCATAAAGTAACGTCTTTTAGTAAATCTTCAATTGCCCTCCAATTCATAAATGACCAATTAAATACAAATAGTTTATTTTTAAGTTCGGGTGTATTATGTAATACATCTAACACATGTAAAAAATTTATATCATTTTCAACATGATATAATTGTGTTTTATTATAAAATTCTAAAAAGAAATTTACTTGATCTATTGTTAAATCAGATGACATTTTATTTCCAATATGAGAAGAGCCGCCTTGAGATGCTGCGAGCAAGTAATTATATAAGGATTGCATATTTCCCATATTGTTTTGTTTGTATTTAATACCATTCTCTGCCGGATGACTTATACTAAATCTCCTTAGTCTTTTATCATTATCTCCTAGAAAAAAACATGTATTAGCAAAATGTTGATTTGGTCCATAAAAATCTTGAAGAACTAATCTATCTTGATATATCATACCATTTGATACAGGAAGAACAGTTCGACCCCCTGAGGTTAATTGTAAAATAATTTTATCATAATTGGGCAAATTTTCTAATGTTGTGTGATCTAATAAAATATCACGAATGTCTGCATCTTGTCGCTTGTAAAGTTCATTGTTAAGTTGCACAAATGATTTATTTTTTCTAATAAATAATCGCTCTATTATATAACGAAATTCGGAAATACCCCAGCCACCTCCAGAAATTACATCAATGTTATAATCATATTTGTTTAATATATGTCTCGGCCAACCTGAAAGAGTATTAGCCACAGAAACATTATATTCATTTAAATAATATGATCCACCGGAATGACTACATCCTATGATCAATAGATTTTTAGGCATAAATATTATATACGTATATAATTATTTATCTTATGATATTAACAGGCGCAAATGGTTTTATAGGATCACATCTACAAAAAAAGTTAAATTGTATTACAGTAGATTTTACTAATTCTGATTATAATGGTAATTTGACGGATTGGAATTTTGTAGAATCATTACCCGATGCTAATGTAGTTATACACTTAGCAGCATTCAACAGTACAAAAAATTTTTATACTACACCATTTGATGTACTTAATAGTATTATAACACCTACATTAAACTTAATAAAGAAGTATCCTAAAGCTCATTTTGTATATGCTAGTTCATGTGAAACATATGCAAGTTTAGTGAATTTAAAACATTGTATTATTCCTACGCCCGAAAACATACCGTTGGCGATTGAGGATATAACTAATCCTCGTTGGTGTTATGCAAGTGGTAAAATTGCAATGGAAAGTGCAATTATTAATCACAGTTTGCAATATGGTAATACATATACTATACTACGACCTCATAATTTTTATGGACCGGGTCAAAAAAATCATTTTATTCCTGAGTTTATTGATAGACTTCGTGAAGGTAATTATGTATTATATGGATGGAAAGATACTAGAAGTTTTTGTTTTATTGAAGATGCAGTAAATGTCATCAGCAAAATTTATCTAGAAAAAAATCAAATCATCAATATAGGTTCAAACGAAGAAGTAACTATTTTAAAAGTTGCAAATATTATAATGGATATACTAGGTATAGATAGAACTAAATTAAAATTAGAACCTGGGCCTGAAGGTAGCACACCTCGGCGTATGCCAGACTTAACAAAACTTAATTCATTGATATCAAAATTTGAATATACTAATTTATATGATGGATTGAAACAATGTATAGAAGAAAATTAAATGTTAACAACTAGTAAAAATATGATAAGCAAACCTGCTTTATTTTTTGAACAAATGAAGGTAGGCAAAGTAAATTTAATAATGATTATTTGCAATCATTGTCCGTATGTATTATTTAGAATAAAAGCAATAGCAAGATTGATAAATGATTATAAAGATATAATTAATATTGTTGCAATAAATTCTAATGATCCAGGCCCTCATCCAGAAGATCATCCCGATGCTATGCCTGCATTCAAAACTCTGCATAGATTAAATTGTGAATATGTATATGATTATGATCATAAAATTGCAAAAGCATATGAAGCCGTATGCACTCCTGAATTTTATGTAGTCAATAACGACGGCTTAATATCATATCATGGCGAATTTGATCCTAGTCATACCAATAATAATCTAATGCCAACCGGTAGTACATTGCGTCATGCAATAGATTATACATTAATAAATAAAAGAATTGATTGGGAAATCAATTCTAGTTTTGGATGTAGCATAAAATGGTAAAATGAAAATAGGAATAATAGGTTTAGGTATAGTAGGATCGGCATGTAAAACTGGTTTTGAGTATTGCAAGTATAATGTATATGTTCATGATTTAAAATTAAATTCAAAAATAGAAGATGTACTACAAACAGAAATTGTATATATTTGTGTACCTACTCCTAGCAATAACAATTTATGTGATACTTCTATAGTCGAATCTGTTATACATAATTTATATAATTTAAACTATCAAGGTATAATTGCAATTAAAAGCACAATACCTCCTGGCACAACTCAGGCGTTAATAGAGAAATATGATGATAGAATATTATTTGTACCTGAATTTTTAAAAGAAAGAAGTGCCGAATATGATTTTAAATTTGATCATAAACTTTTATTAGTTGGTACAGAAAATGTAAATCATTATTATGTAGTCATTAGGTCTCATAGTGATTTACCTAAAGATATACAACGAATATCACCTACCGAAGCCGAGTTAACAAAATATTACCACAATAGTTTTAATGCTACTAGAATTGTTTTTGCTAATATATTTTTTGAACTTTGTTCAAAGTTAAATGCTGATTACGATAAAGTGAAAGAATCTTTCTTAAAATATAGTAATATGCCGGATGAATATTTAGATGTTAAACCCGAACTGCGAGGATACGGAGGAGCATGTTTGCCTAAAGATGTTTCTGCGTTACAAGGATTCTGTGAACAATTAAATTTACCATATGATTTTTTTGAAAATCTTAACATAGAAAACAAAAAATTTAAGACAACGGTTTTTAAAGGTATGCGAAAATGATTTTAAAATTATATTTAAATAACCACAAGCCATTAGACATACAACTTATTGATAATCAATTTGTTAATGATTGGGCTAATCATATAATTACTTTAGATTTATTACCGACAGAACATACATCATTGGCTTGTCCTTCTCAAGGGAATGAAAAAATATTTAATCAAAAATTAAAAGAACTACTAAAAGGATTAAATAAAATTCCTAAAATTTTAAATACAAGTATACCTATAGAATTTAAAACCCAATTAGATTTATATGATTATAACGATATATATGGCACTCAACATCAAATGAATATAATTCATAGATGGGTAGTTAGTACTTCGCATGGTGTTAAATATACAATAGATAATTGTGATGCAATATTAACAGTAAGAAAAGATCCTAGCATTTTGGCTTATAACGGGCTAATTTGGCAATTAAATAAATTAGTTCACGAAGTAGAACAAACTTATAACCGACCTCGTTATAGCAAATATTTGTCGAATTTATATTGGGACCAAGATTTTAAATTTAAAAATCATGTAGATTCTCGATTTATATGGAATAAAAAATATGATCATCTGTTTACTACAAAAAATCATGATATGTGGTTGGCAAAAAGAATTTTAGGTAAAGATTACAGAGAGAGTTGGCTAGACAACGACAACCCAACCGAATTTGATGTTACTAATACAGACCCTAATGTTGGTTGGGCATTCGAATTAGATCCATTAAACGATACAGAAAGTTTTTTTAAAAGTACAGAATTTAATGACTGGTTAAATATGTATGACATTAATAACAACGATGCTACTTTAGGCAGAGTTCCGTTAGGAAATATTATTAATAAGAATGACATTTCTAATATTATGCTAAACAATCAAATTATTAAATTAGAATTATATGAATAATCCATTTAACACGGTTACTGAATTTGAAAATGAAATATGTAAATATGTAAATTCACCTTATGCCATTTCCACAGATAGTTGCTCTCATGCTATTTTTATGTGCGGAAAATATATTAATTTAAAACATGACATAGATACTGTTATTCTTCCTAAACACACATATATTAGTGTACCTATGCAATTTATTCATGCCGGGTATAAAGTAAAATTTGCAGATATTAAATGGTCAGGTATATATACTATTGAACCTACAAATATAATAGACGCTGCCTGCAGATTAACACAAAATATGTATATATCAGGAAGTTTTATGTGTATAAGTTTTCAATTTCAAAAAATACTATCTACTATTAGAGGAGGTATGATATTAACCGATAATAAAGAATTTGCTAATTGGGCTAAAGATGTTTCGCACGATGGTAGAGATATGAATACTTCTTACAATAAAGACAATATAAAATTATTAGGATATCATTTTTTTATGACGCCCGAAACAGCTTCTTTGGGATTGGAAAAGTTTAAAAATATGCCAGACCAGAATGAGGATTGTGCAGATTACACACACTACCATGATATTAGTTATGTCAATAATCTTAAAATAATATGAAAACTATTTTGTTAGGCGCTGATGTATTTGCCGATCACCGAGGTACGGTTTATAGTTATTATCCTGATGAAAAATTAGTAGAATATAATTTGATGGTAACTAGAAAAGGTGACGAGAGAGGATACCACTACCACCCGGAGTTTATTGAATATATGATGGTTGTAGATGGTGAATGTATGTATACCGAATGGAACGAACACCACAAAGAAAAAATACATTTAAAAACAGGCATGAGTATTAAAATACCTATAGGTACTGCCCATACTTTTACTGCCTTAACAGATTTTAAATTTGTTAGTATGTTAACTAAACGATGGCACGACAGTGACCCTCCAATTATAAAAATAAAGAATAGGAATAATATGGCGAGTGTTACAGAAACAACAATATGCAGAAGTTGCAAAAGTCAATTAAACAAAATAATTTTTGATGTAGGTAATTTAAAAATTAATGCGTTTACTACCCATCCTAATACAGATATAGGATCGGCTCCATTAAAATTGCTCCAATGCGAACAATGCGATTTAATTCAACTATCGCATACAGTAAGAGAAGAAGATTTATATACTAATTATTGGTATTTGTCGAGGTTGAATAAAAAAATAGTTGATAACTTAGAAAGTATTGCTGATACATTAACGAAAGAGTGCAACCTTCAAAAAAATGATATTGTAGTTGACATAGGTGCCAACGACGGAACCTTATTATCATTTTATCCTAACATTGTTACCAAAGTAGGTATAGATCCTGCTCAAAACATTCACAACGATTTAGAAAAGAAGTGTGATGTAATGATAGGAGATTTTTTTACTTTAGAAAATTATAATTCTAAAATAAAACATAAAGCAAAAGCAATATCCACTATCGCAATGTTTTATGATTTAGATGATCCAAATAAATTTGTTAACGACATTAAAAACATTTTACATAAAGATGGTATATGGTTATGTCAACTTATGACTGCCAAGCCAATGATAGAAGCAAATGATCTAGGTAATATTATACATGAACATTTAGAATATTACACATACAAAAGTTTAAAAAGTTTAATGGAAAGACACAAATTAGAAATATATCGTGTACTGGAAAATGATATTAATGGGGGGAGCTACCAATTGTTTATACGACACTTTCAAAGTGGTAGCATAGACTTTCAAGAAAATATAACAGAAAATGACATTACAGAATGGGCCAATAATATTCATAAAAATCGAACCGATACAATGCAATTTATTAGAAACGAAGTTAGTAACGGCAAAAAAATATATATAATGGGAGCCAGTACAAAAGGTAATACAATAATGCAATATTATGGGTTAGATAGCGATACTATTAAAGGAGCAGCCGAAATTCATCCCGACAAAATAGGAAAATATTTAGTAGGATCAAGTATACCTATAGTGCATGAAAACGATGCTAAAAAAGATGCTGATTATTTTATTGTGTTCCCTTTCCATTTTAAAGAATTATTTGTAAATAAGATTATGAAAGATTGGATAGATAACGGAGGAAAACTTATTTTTTGTACACCTAAGTTTGAATGTATTACCAAATAAAATTATAAAGATCTTTAACCTTTGTTATTAATTTTAATTCGTATTCTATATTTTTTATAGGTAAATTAATTAATTTAATTTTTTCACTATATTTTAATAATTTTGTAAAAGTTGATCTATTATAGTTTTCAGGAACAAGTTGACAAATATCACTGAACATAGTTTCGTATTTTAAAATAATTCCTTGGGGTTTAATTTTTATAAAATTTTTCCATATGTTTTCGTATAATTTAAAATCTTCATTTGTAATCATTATATTATTATATTTGGGTTTTGTTTGAGAATTAAAAATAGTCGTTTTAGTTGCAAAAGCAAAACTTAAAAAATGATCTACTATATTACTTCTATACATATAAATTGGATTACCAAATTGAAACCACCAGTTAATAGGTACATTAAACTTGCAATATTCATCTGTAAATAATTTAGCAACCCAAGGAGACTGAGCGTTTATTATTGACTTAGGAAAATCTATATTTTCTAAAATTAAATCCGGTAAACTAGTATAACCTAATGTTCGTTGGATAGTTTCCTGGACCCACGAAGTACCGCATCGAGCAGGAGAAATTATAATATAGTTATTCATGAAAATATTTCTTTAAAAGAATTATCGGCTTTTGTTTTTATTTCTCCGTAATAATGATTATAATTATGATCTAAAATATTTTGAATAACATTAGAATATGCTTCTTTCCAATTATGTTTTTTAAAAATATCTATTAATAAATTAGAAATACATTCTATCCGCTCTTCTATTGTAGGTAATGTATCGTACTCTTCACTCCATATTGTGTTAAATGTTTTAAATCCTAATTTTTGGAATTCTCTTAAAAAATATCTATCTCCAATAACAACAAATGGATTTTTTAAAATAATAGATTTTGCTATTTTTTCATCATGAAATACTGTATGGTTACTAAAATTATATTCGCTAATAACTTCCAACCAACATCCTTGTGTAAAATTTACTATATTATCTAGTACAGAAGATTGATATAGAACAAATTCTGATTTTTCTATATCATATTCAGGAGGCAAAGTATAATTACGTAACGGAGGTAAGCCATATACTTGATTTAATATTTGATTAATATAATCTAAATTAAATTTTTTATTTTCATCATACAATAAAAATGTATAAATTACATCATTATCTATTATTTTCTTTTCAATAAATTTATTTAAAGCATATATTCTATGCTCTCGCGGACGTCTGTTCAACCAAAAAAATTTTTTGTTAAATGTTCTTTTAACTGGATATACATATTTGTCTTTTAAATATAAATTAAAAGAATAATTCCAATATATTATTTTAAAATCATGATACTTTTTAACATTATCAAGAGACAATGATGTAACAAAAACACAATGATCTAAAATATTTAAATTTTTCAATTGAGGATATAACCATTCATATATATTATAGGTAACCAAGCCACCAGAATTTATAATATTATCGTTTTCATAAATTGTTTTTGTCCCCCAAAAATCTATAAAGAAAAATATTAACTTTGTATCACCATTTTTTATACTTGATATGTGATTTTTTATTAATAATTCAATATTTTTATATATTTTTTTATGTGAAAAGACATCATCTGAATTATTATGAGCAGAAAAATCTGTGCCCAATATTAAAAGATTTTTATATGTAGTAGTTGATATATCCTTAACTACTCTATCTAACTGATATTTGTTATCACAATAAATCATTTAAAAATACTCATCGTACTCTGGTATATAATCTAAAATATTCTGTTCACGGGTTTTATCTAATTGTTTTGTTCTAATAATAAATTCTTCCCATAATCCTTCGTCCCGATCATTATTGATAACAAAATATAATAAATTTTTAATGGAAGCTGTTGATTCAGAAAAAGTATCTAATACTGATAATTGTCGTGATAGTCCTTCCTGTTTTATTTTATCTGGTAAGTGAACAGGATCTAAATATTTAGGTTGATTAACATAAATTATATGAGGCACTCTAGGAACAAGATTTAATTCGTATGCAAATTTTAATAATTCATTCATATTTAACCATGTTAAGCTAGAGAGAGTCGAATGAATTTGCAATTGAATACGTCCGTTTAAGGTATCTCTCCAGTTTATTATTTTTTCTATATTGCGATGCCACATGTCCCACTTTCCGGGATACCTTATATATTCATTTAAATTATACACACCGTCGCAACTTAATGAAGCGATAACTTGTTTAAATTCTTTCCATAATGTAAAATTTTTATCTTGCAAAGCCAATAAATTTGTGTTAAAACTTATAGTAACTAAATGGGCTCTATTTAAATCAATAACTTTTTGTAATATTTCGTAATATTTTTCTATTAATAGAGGTTCGCCTCCTAGGAAGTTTAATCGAGTTATTGTCGGTAAAACATTATCTAAAAATATATTAAATTTTGGATCATCATAATATTCAAAATTATGATCCATATTAGCATTCCAGTGATTTAATTCGGGGTACTGTTTAATATCGTTAGCCCACAAAGAACTTGACCAAGGATTACACATTCTACATTTTAAGTTGCATTTATTACCTAAAGTTAGTTCTAAATATTCTACTTTTATTTCGACATGATTCTCAAATTCATAATTCCAAACTTGCCTAACACTTTGTCCTGAATTGCCTTCAACCATCCAACAACGATCACAAAATTTATGTTTTACATTTTCTTGAATATCGTTTTTTAACTTTCTATGGTTTTGGCTATTTAAAATAACATCAGGGTTTTGTTCGTCAAGAATATTAAAAAATTCATTATGGAAATCATTATGATGAATATTATAATTGCAACACATTCGAGTTCCGCCGACACTATCTATACTAATATGATTATAAGGTAAAACACAATATGTATCAAACATTTTTAAATTTTGTTATGCATATATCTGTACCACAATGACAATGATTTTTAGGACAAATAACATATTCGTCATTAGGAAAATTAAAAGTAGTGTATAAATTACCAATTGAATTGCTAACTCCACAACTACCTAAACTTATATTACCGGCAACATTTATAAAAATACTTTCAGGTAAATAACATTTCCAACCTTGAAAAAAATTATTATTTTCGGCAACAATTCTGTTAGAATTCAAATCTTTAGTAATATTATTATCGTACAATTCTATAGATGACATAGAATGTTTACTAAGAAGCCTTGTTGATATATGTTCTTCGTAATTATTTATTTTAAGCCATTCTTCCTTTGTTTTATCTTTATAGTTATATGGATTAGTTGAGGGAGCAAGTTCATCAAAAATAGGTACATATTCTATTCTAAAATTGGTTGCCATATCTTGCAATTTCTTTTTAAATGCGAGTACTTTATCCCAATATGATTCATGCATCATCATCCTAGCACAAAGATAGTTTATTTTATCTTGTAAAAAAAGATAATTTTCTATAAAATGATCATCATTAGCAAATTCGGGATGATACGACGCTACAACATCGTCAAATAATTCCCAATTTTTTTCCCACCAATTTTTTCTAGTACTAAAATTTGTATTGACAGCAATTTGAACGTAATCAAATTTTGTTTCCTTTGCGTGTTTGATTACATCAATAAACGGTTTCCAATATGTAGGTTCACCGCCACTAAAAAATATTTTTAATAATTTATAATTATGATCTAAATAATAATCATATATTTTTTCTAATCCTGATATAACATTATTTAAATCTAAATTTTTATGACTTCCGCTCCAATTTCCCTCATTACAATAATCACATCTGTAATTACATAAATTACTAACTTGCCATACTATGTTTGCAAATTTCTCATTTTTTTGTTTTATTGCTATTAATTTAGACATGCCAAATCCGGAAAAACCTTCTGAAGATCTATATTTCTTTTTTTATCTAGTACGTTCATTATAGAAAAAAATCTATCACGAGCATTATTTTCTTCTACATCATTTAATGTTTCTTTAAGATATGTTTTTATTGTGCTAATGCCGTACTCAAACCATGCATTCTTTTTTCTATTATCTTTATATATTTCTTTATCTAATTGTTCTAAACATAATAATGCCTCCTCTCTTAAATATTTTGGTAACCATTTAATGCTAAGCCAATCAGGAGCAGAACATATTATTGGAGCCCAAATATATCTTCTAGGCGGATCATGTTTTTCATATGCCCAGTCTATTATTTCTTTTACACTATCATAATTAAAAACAGAATATACTGTATAATGTTTTATTATAAAATGTTGTTGTATTTCATTTCGTAGGCGTTGCAAATTAGTTTCTATGTGATCCCAGTTACTAGGATATCTTATATATGAATTTTTTTCACCTATACCATCTATACTAATCTGTATTTCTGCATTATGAAAATAATTTAATCGTCTATAAAATTCTTTATTCCAATAAGTTAAATTTGTAGTTAAGGCAATATAACAATGTTTGTTACCAGCATCTAATAATGTTTGTAAAATTTCTATGTTTTCATCTATTAATGTAGGCTCTCCGCCTGTTAAATAAATTTTTTTTAATGTAGGTGCCAACTTCTTAAAAGTTTTTTTAAATTCGTCTTTCTTATACCATTCAAAGTCTGCATTTTTTACTAATGCTTTTTCGCCTTGCCATACTTCATTTAACCAATCAGGTAACTGCCCTTGATCAATTAAATCAGATCTTTCTTTGGCTATTTTATCGCTACTTAACGACCAACAAGAATTACATTGTAAATTACAATGATTACCAAATCTTAATTCTAAAGAAGTAGGTAAAGATATTGTATCTACATTTATATCTTTATATTCGTCACATGCAACTTGTCTAGGACTTTGTATATTATCTTTTTCTAGGTTCCAGCAAACAGAACAAGTATCAGGTTGTTTACCTTCTAAAAATTGTTTTCTATGAAATGCCATGTAGTTGCCATTCCAGATATCTTCTATGCTATCAATTCCAAAATTTAATTCCCTTTCATTGTTTCTTATATGAAAATTTTCTTGAATATTACAACATAATTTTATGCTTCCTTCTGTATTGCTATTTAGATTGACCCACGGCAATGGACAAAATGTATTAGACATACTCTTTTAATATTTCTAGTTCCGGGAATACTTTAAACATATTTTCTGACCTTACTCTGTCCCATTGGTTGACATGTTTTAATAATTCGGGTATTTCATTTGACCGATCGTTTTCCCACATAAATTTAATTACACCTTCAAAATATGTAAACATTTCATTGTGTTTTTCTTTAGAATAACCGGTGTGTTCTAACCAATCACAAAATTTAATCCATTTTTCTTCTACTTCTTTTTTAAAGTTATATGGCAAAACTTGAGTCCGCATACATTCAGGTGTTGTTAATAAATTTATTCTAATATCCCAAGGTTTAATTAAATCTAATTCAATCCATTCTTTAAAAAAATCAGGCAAATGCCATACATTATATGCACTAACAGTAGGTGTAATACCAAACATAGTGTTTGGTAATGCTTTTTTCATTTCTTTTCTATTAGAAACAATTTTAGACCACCTAGTACCTTTACGAATCCATTCGCCTCGTTTATGACTGCCATCTAAAGATGCTACAACATCTACATTATTTTTAAAATGTTTCCAATAGTCTAAGACATTTTTTCCTTTATGTTTTAATCGGCTAAAATTAGTTGTATATGATATTTTTATTTTATCTTGTCTATTTTGTTCTAACCAAATGTCTAACATAGTATAATGTTCGTCTGTAATAAGAGGTTCGCCACCTGCAAAATACACAGATTCTATATTATCTACTAATGGTCTAATTTCTTCCCAAAATGTAGATTTATTTGTTAACGCTATTAATGATTTTTTATTTTTTAAATGTTCATAATCTTGCCACCAACTGGTACTAAATTCAGGTCCACATGTTCTACATTTCATATTGCATAAATTATTAAAACGAATATCCCAATAATAAAATTGAGGATCATCATGAGAACCATCTGTGTGTGTTTGCTCCACTCTATAGAATTTTTCTTTAAACTCTCTACTTAAATTTTTTCTTAATGTCCATACATCACCTGTTTCCTCTAATTCGTAACATTTATTGCATTCTTTTGAAGGCCGTTCGTTTAACATATTTAAACGAAGCTTGTTCATGGTGTCACAATTCCATAATTCTTTAACTGTCATGTTATTAAAATTTCCCATACCTCTATTATTTTCATCTGCAGGTGCTATGCAACAAGGAAATGTTTCACCATTAGGCCACATGTGCATGTGTATCCAAGGTGCCATACAAAAATATTTTGATTCTTTTAATAAAAATTCTTTATCTAATTTCATACTGCAACTCGTTGTTATTATATACCCATGTACGGTATTGTTTTTCTTTTCTATATTCTAGTAAGTTTTTAGCAAGTTCTGGTCTATGCTTATAAAACATATCATCTAAATGAAATTCTATTTTATTATTTCTTTTTAACATATGTTCTATATTGTTACAATAAAATTCATCATCTGCTACATTTGCACATATATTAAAAAAATCTTTCATTTCAGGAAATGTATTTAAAAACGAAGTATTGCGTCGTTTATCTAATTCTTTAACAAAATTATAAAAATTTGCTCTAGCATTATCTATAGATTGAACTTCTAAATACTTAGGTTTATTAAGAATTTGACTTTGCTGATTTATACCTGTTACAAAATAATCTTTTACTCGTTTAAACTGTTCTATTTCTTCTGTGGTAAACCAATGATGATACTTATGTGAGTTAAACCATTTTCCTTTATGAGACGGATTTTTCCACCAATGCTTTATCATATATTCTTCGATTTCTTCAAAATATTTTAAATAGTTGCCAGGCAATATTGATAATGTAACATGCGAAGGTTCTGTAGCATGTGGTATGTCAAAATATATTTTTCCTACACCATTGTCTTTTGCAAATTCTTGTCTCCATTCTAATATTTTTTCTAAAAATAACTTATAACTTGTTACCGACAGAACATTAAATGTATTCATAATGTGAATAGTTGAACATGGATTAGTCCAATCTTTAGTACCATATTTAAAATTTCTTATATTATTGATTACATATTTTAAATTATTTTCCCATAGTTTTAAGTCTAAACCATATCGTGCATATTCTGCTTTAGGACCCCAACTTTCTAAACTGGTATGTAATGCAAATTTAGAAATTTTATCATGTCTTAGCAGCCAATTTACTTTATCTACTAATTTTTCTACTAACTGAGGTTTGACATTTAAATTACTATTAAGTTGAAATATTAGATCCGGGTTAGAGTGATCCTCTAACATATCTAAAAATTTCCATATACTTTTTTGTATTAATGGCTCGCCGCCGGTTAACCGTAATACTTTAATTTTAGTAGATAATTCTGGCCACCAGTTCCAGAATGCATCTAAATACGGATTATTATCTTCAGTATATATTGTTTCGTGCAATCTTTGTAAAAATTTAGCATTAGGTATTTCGCCATGTTCTTCCATTTCTTTTTGCCATCTACTAGATGCTTTTGGATGGCAATAAAAACATTTTTGATTACATTCATTTGCAAAACTTAATTCTAAGTATGTCGGAATATAATTTAAATTCCAGCCATGTTTTTTAATATGTTCATTAGCATCTGCAGATATTAATAACTCATTTTTACTTTTAATAATCCTATCTGATAAATGATCCTTTTTTAGATCTTCTATACGCCAGCAATAATTACATTCTTCAGGACGTTCTCCACATAACATTTTTTTACGTTGTGCTTTTTTATGCGATGTATTATGGATAGCACTAGGATTATCTTGTATTTCGTCTAATGAAATATAATGTGGTAATGGATGATAACAACTATGGGTTTGGCCGGTTTGTAAATAAATTGTACCTGAAAGAAACTTGGCAGTACACATAGTATCTACTCCATAGATACTTTCCATTTCTTTTCTGTGATTTTTATAATCTATATCTTTATAAATCATATATATAATTCTTCTAATTTAGGAAAAGTATTTAATAGAGATGTACCTCGTCTCTTGTCATGTTCTTCAAAAAATAATTTAAAATTTTGTTCAGATTCTGATTGGAGAAAATAGTCATCAAATCCGTTTTTCATAAATTGTATAGCACGGTCAAATTTATTTATTTGATGATCTTTGAATCCGGTCCATCTAGTTTCTCTACCTCCATCTTTATTGTCTTTCATAAATGCAAAACAGTCATCTAGATAGTACCATAAACTTTCTGGTACTAACTGTAAACTTTGCCATGTAGGATACATTAATAATGGAGTATCCACAAATACTCTATGATAACCATAATATTGTAAATTAATATGATTTCCTTTTTCACGTCTAATATTTTTTATGTTATGAGTTTTTTGCAATAATAAAATATTCTCCATCAATGTTTGAATAGAAAATATAGATAATATATTAAATGTAACTATAAAAGTTAATAACCCCTCATCTACTTTAGATAAAAAATTATTAACTCTATGCCATAGTTTATTAAAATCTAATCCATAGCGTATATATTCAGCATCTTGTCCCCATCCATCTACACTAACAAATAATCTAAATCTTTTTAAAAATTTATTGTCCATTATATATGTTATCATATCAATAAAGTTATTCCAATTATTATCAGGTACTGATGCATTTGTAGTAATACATATTTCTAATTCAGGATTAGGATTGTTTATAACATATTCTAATACTTTAAATGTATTTTTATCTAATAATGGCTCGCCTCCTGTCATTCTAAAACTTTTTAATCCGGGATATACTTCGGGCCACCATTTCCAGAAAGCTTCAACATAAGGATTTTCGTCCTTTACAGGTATAGGATATTGATCTATATCTTTAAAATATTGTATGTCGTTATGTGCTACTAAAGTAGGATATGGGCCAAATTCTTGTATTTCTTTTGCCCATGTCGAACTTAAATGTGGTGAACAATATGAACATTTCATTTGACAAGCATGATTAAAATTAACTTCTAAATAAGAAGGGTTTATATCATTATTTGCACCACATGCAACTACCTCATCAAAATTTTCTATGGCCCAAGGTTCTGAACTTCTGTAATGTCTATCACTGAGGTAATTAGGTTTAATATCCTCTACTTTCCAACAAGCAGAACATCCTTCTGGCCGTTCACCATTTAACATCATTTGTCGTTGTTTCTTTTTTTCTTGGGTATTATGTAGAGCTTTAGGATTTGTTTTTATTTCGTCTTTATCTATTTTATGTATAGGAGGTAAGAAACAACTATTAGTCCAACCATTGGTTAAATGAAGGCTAGACCATTTCCATTTTGCTAAACAAAATGTAGGACTTATAGAATCTAAAGTAGATCTAACTTCAGTTGCGGCTTGATATGGATCTTTATCCATTTGCTAACTTTTTAATTTCAGTGTATAATTTTTTATCTATGTCATCGAATGATTGATTTCTAGTATTATCATATAACTCAGTGAGCATAACAAAATCTTTTAAATTTTGTTTCCAGTCTGGTAGTTGTGGTTCTTTTAGAAACGCAATTACACCGTTTAATAATTCTATTTCCATTGTTTTAGACACTATGACCCGAGACCCATCAAAATGTAAGCCTTCCTTATATTTGTTTAATACTAATTGCATATTTTCTATAGCATACTGTCTAAGTTCAATAGGTAAATTTCTTATGTCTAAAAATTTTTGATGATAATTTATAATTGGATCAAATGCTACATGTTTTTTAAAAGTTAATGATAATTCAATAACATATAAAAATAATTCGTGTAGTTTATTAAGATTATATATTTGATATACAGGGTTTATGAGAGATTGAACCTTAGGTATTTTTATATATTTTATAAGATTTTTTTCTATAACTGACCATTTACTATTAGATCTTATATAATCATTAGTTTTTCCATAACCGTCTATACTAGGATTTATACCAACATGTCTAAATTCACTTAATATATTTTCAAATTGTTTATTAAAAATAGTACAATTTGTATTAATAAATAAAAATATATTTTTAGCATATCCTAAATCTATACAATCATTTAAAAAATCTAAATTTTTTTTAATTAACAATGGTTCCCCTCCGGTAAAATATATTTTCTTCATGTTAGGTAACCATTCATATATGTCATTCCATAGCTCGTCACGTTCAAATAAATCAGGTATAATTGCACCTTCATATTCTTTTTTATCCATCCATTCTACTGCTTCATGATGACCATGATTTGTATCGTACCAAATTTTATATTTTTCTTTTTTATAAAAAGTAAAATGTTCTTTTGCTATTTGATCACTGCTATGCGGATTGCAAGATCTGCATTTTAAATTACACGTATTACCTAATCTTAAATCTAAATGCTTTGGAGGTTCTTTTGCATAACCATCATTATCGGATATTAAATCTTTAAATTTTTCTTGGCCTAATTCAAACATCCATTCTTCATTAAATCGTTGTCTATAACTTATTTTTCCATACTTTTCTTCGTTGTAGCACGTAGAACATCCGCTAGTTTTTTTACCTGTAAGCATTCGTTTTCTTAATGCCCTCATATCAATTGAATTCCATACCTTATCTAATGTAGAATTTTTAAGATGACTGACCCAATACGGATGCCTAATACCATCTAGGCCTGCTTCATCCCAATTATTATATCCTGTAGGTGGCAGAACATCATTTGATATTATATTACTAGTTGCTACACAACAACAATTTATTTGACCATCTGTATTAACTAATAAACTTATCCAAGGATGTATACAAAAGGAATCGCCTAAATTCAATTCATTTACTAATTTTCTTTGTAAACTATCAGTCAATTTGATCTTCTCGTATTAAAGGAGCAGTTCTTGTAGGACTTACATATACTTCTTTAAAGAACTTACTATTTTGTGCTTCCATTTCTGCTATAGGCAATTCTAACTCATCACGTATTTTGTCACCTAAATCATATACTTCATCTAAAAATTTATCCTCGTCATGCCCAAACTTTGGAAAAATTTCTGTTTCCCAAAATTCAGTATGCCATTTAAAATCACGTACAAGAGTATAGTCCCAGTCTGTAGCATTAGTCATCCAACAACCCAACCGAGCACCATATATTGCCCAAAACCCGTTTAGTGCATCTGCACCTACAGTCATCCATACCAATAATCGTTTAAGATTTTTATTATGCAACATTGTTAACGGTTTGTTTTCTAACTTAGCACCTTCGTCTAAGCTCATTTTTACACCTTCACGAAATCCTGCTCTAAATGCTTGATATGGAGTAGCGTTATTATGTACATAACTATAAACATTGTTCATTTGGACATAATGTACATCCCAACAAAATTCTATAAGCGACTTTTTAGATCCCAGTATATTGGATGCTTCATGTGTTCGCATGTTTTCCACTACTTGTTTAGGCCAACATTTTAATCCACCATTACCATATACCAAACCATTAACATCATTTTTACCTGACCAACTAATTACCCAATCATCTTCTATTTTATCTGTATCAATTTCTGCACCAAA
>MDTB01032186.1_pt1 | contig 18696 bp, 18 predicted proteins | sample 811161 | NCBI WGS metagenome assembly MDTB01 (sample SAMN05326650, study PRJNA326480) | marine metagenome | isolation source: seawater | place: Mediterranean Sea | collected 2009
ATATTTTAAAAATATTTAGTGGTGCTAAGAAAGATTAGTTTTATATCTTATTGTGAAAATATCTTTTATTTTATCTTGCCCTTTAATAAATGGTAACGGTCATATAAGTAGGGTCAGTTCAATAGCTAAGTATTATGAGAAAAAAAATTATAAGACTTATCTATACATAGTTTCAAAAGAAATAAAAAAAAAATCTATAAATAATAAATATTTTAAAAAAATAAATATTTTTCAAAATTACTTTGATTTAAAAAAAAACTTTTTAGATTGTAATATATTAATTATTGATGATTATTCATTCCCATCAAAATTTATCAAACTCTTTAAAATAATGTCTGACAAAACCTTTTATATTCATGATCACAAAAAAATTAAATTAATCAAACCTATTAAAAGAAAATTAACTTATAGAAACAATAAATATCACTTTATTAATTTTTTTATTAACCCCTTAATCGTTAAGAAAAAACCTAACTTTAATAATAAAGTACTCATTACATTTGGAACGGGTAAGATTGAAAATAAATTATTGATTTTCCTAAAATATCTTCAAAAAATAGATAAATTAATTTCTAAAAAGTATTATCTTGATATTACAAATCAATTTAACTCTTCCCATATTAAATTAGTCAATACTTTCAAAAATTTTAAAATTAAAAATATTACTAATGTTTATTATTTTAAAAATATAAATAATTATATATTTTCAGTAAATGCAGCAGGAGTAACATCCATGGAGATGTTATATTTACAAATACCTCAAGTTGTTTTTCTATTTTCTAGAAATCAAATTGATAATTTTAACTATTTAAAAAATATGAATTTAGAAGACATAAAACTTGTAGGTAGATTGAACAATAAAAACTTTTATAAATTTCAAAAATATTTTTTATTGATGCTTAATAAAATAAATATTCAAAATTATAAAATGTCTTCAAAAAATGATATAGTTTTTTCTGAGGAACTGCCCTTAATATAAAATAAAAATGGTTATAAGAGAATATCAAGAAGGAGATGAACTCAATTTCTTAAAATTAGATAAGTTAATAGAGGAGCATCCATGGAACAGAAGAAATTTAGATAACTGGAATTGGAAATACAAGGGTAATAACCCTTTTGGTAATGCTAAATGTGTCTATTGTTATTCAAATGATCAAATAATTGGGCATTTTGCTTTGTTACCACTTGAATATTTTATAGATGGTAATTTAATCAACGGATCAAACTCTATAGCTATGATGGTTAGACAAGATTTTCAAAATAAAGGTTTAATGAAATATATTGGTGATAAATTGTTTGAACTTTCTGACAATACAATAGATTTTACATACGGTATACCAAATGATAGATCATATGACTTACATAAAAAATTTTTTTATTATGAAGACTGGAAGAAATTAAATTTTTATTCATGTTTGATTGAAAAATTTAACTTTAAAATATCTGATACACATAAATCAATTATATTGGAAAACTTTGATAAAAATTATGAGGATTTTTGGAAAACATTAATTAAACAAAATTATTTTATTTTAAATAAAAATATGAATTTTATGAATTGGAGATACGCCTATAGACCTGATCATAAATATCATATTTTTAAAATGACAAGATCAGACATAGTCAAAGGATATTACATTCTAAAAATTTACCGCGAAAAAGATTTTTTAAAAGGTCATATTATGGAGATGATATTCGATAAGTCAGATAGAGAAACATTAAATGAAATTTTCATACATAGTATTAATTTTTTTAAGTTAAAAAAAGTTAATGAAATATTTTTTTATTCAAGTTCTGTAAATGACTTAGAAAAAGTACATTTAAATAAACTAAATATTAGTTATCAAAGAAATTTAATTATTAGAAGATATAAAAACAAGAATTCATTACTTAGTTTAAAAATTCCATCTGAAAATGAAATAAATTTTTCTATGGGAGATAGTTTAGAAATATTTTAATGAAATTAGATCATATAGGTATAGTTGTCGAAGATGTCTCAACTAGTTTAGAATATTATCTAAATCTCTATCAGACGTCAGTTTTTAAACCAGAATACTTAGAACCAGCTCACGATGTTAAAATTATTTTTTTAAATGCTGGTGATAAAGTAACTACTAAAATAGAATTAATAAGTCCAATAAATCAAAAATCAAAAGTCTTCAATTTTCTAAAAAAAAATGGTGGAGGTTTTCACCATACAGCTTTTTTAGTTGAAGATTTAGAAACTTCTATTAAATATTTTAAAAATATCAATTCATTAATCTTAGGAAAGCCAAATCCTGCCGCAGGCCACAATAACAAACCCTCAGTATGGATATATAATTCAGATAAATCTCTTATTGAATTAATAGAATATTAATAAATGACAAAAAATCTATCTGAGCTTTTAGATAAACAAGCCAAGAAAATACCCGATAAAATATATTTATCTAATTTAAAAGATACTTATAGTTTTAGTGAATTTAATTTTCTAGTAAATAAATGTTGTAATTATTTTAATCAACTAGGTATTAATCAAAAAGATATAATATCTATATGTTTATCTAATAAAATAGAATTTTTAATTTTATATTTTGCTACAATACGTTATGGATCAACTTTTTTTTTATTATCAATTAACGACACAGTTAATCAAATAGAGGATAAATTATCTTTTGTTAAATCAACAGTATTATTTATTGATAGTGGCTCTAAAATTGAAATTTTAAATAAAGAATTAAACACTATATATGTTGAAAATAATTTTATTAATAAACTAAAAGTATTTAATTCGTATTTTTCAAAAAGTTTATTAAATGAAAATGAGATAGTAGGATATTACTCTTCTTCGGGCACTACAAATGAATCAAAAATAATTTGTTATTCTCATAAAAATATGATTTCAGGTATTGAAACAATATATAAGTCGAATCTTTTTAAGAATATAAAAAAACATTTATGTTTTTTACCTTTATTTCATACTTCTGCATTAAGATACTCTATCAAATCATCTTTAATAAACGGATCAGAGGTATTAATAATAAAGAATTTTTGGTCGATTAAGGATAATATTTGGAAAATAATAGTTAATAATAAAATTGATTTCTTTCAACTAGTTCCAAGTATCTTAAATATTATTTTAAAAAATCCAAATACAAATAATCCTAAAGACTTATCAAATAATTTAAAATTTTGTGGTTGTGGATCATCATTTCTTCCAATCAATGATCAAATTGATTTTGAAAAAAAATTCAATATAAAACTTTTAAATTTATATGGTTTATCTGAGATAGGGGCCAGCCATTACGAAGATCCAAATAAAAGAAAAATAGGTAGTATAGGAAAACCGTTTGATAAGTATGATGTTAGGATTCTTGATAATAATTTAAAAGATTGTGCTGTTAACGAAAGTGGTCAAATTGCTGTTAAAGGAGATCCAGTATTTAAAAAGTATTTGAATTCTAAAAATGAAAAGGTTTTTTTTGATCAATATTTTTTAACTGGAGATTTTGCCTATAAAGATAAAGATGGTTTCTTTTTCTTTGTTGATCGAACAAAAGATATAATTATTAAAGGGGGTACAAATATATCTCCTAATGAAATTGATAGTGTAATTAATGGTTTTAAGGGTGTTATTGAATCAGCTACTATTCCAATTGAAGATAAATTCTATGGGGAAGTTCCATACACATTTATCGTTGTACAGTCTGATAACTTTACTAACTTAAACCAATTAAAATTATATTGTAAAGATTTGTTAGGTGAATTCAAAACACCTGCAGGTATTGAAATTATTAATATAATACCAAAAGGTCCATCTGGTAAAATTCTCAGAAGAGTTTTAAAAAAAAATGTTAATAAATAATAAACAAATATTAATAATAGGAGCTGGGGCAATTGGAAGAGGTTTTATAGCTCCTTTATTTGACTCACTTGATTATAATATTTCTTTTATGGATAATAATTATTCGCTTATAAATAAATTTAAAAAAAAAAGTTATAATGCTGCTTTCACAAATAAAAATAAATACTTAATTAAAAATATAAAGATAGACAGTATTTACCATATTTCAGATAAAATAAACTTAAATAAATTTGAAATCATATTCATATGTGTCGGTTTAAGGGAATATTTATCGCTTTCTGATTTAATCAAAAACTATAAAGGAATATGTTTTTCTCTAGAGAATGATGAACTTTCTGCAAAAAATTTAAGAGAGTTATCTGGAAATAATAATGTATATTTTGGTATACCAGATGTAATTTCATCTAACACAGCTCCTAAATATCTTCTAAAAAAAGATCCTTTAACTACAGTATCTGAGACTGGTGAATTAATATTAGAAAAGACAAAATTAAAACTTCCAGATAAAATAATTGTTCCTGGGCAATTAAAGTTTAATGAACATTGGATCTGTAAACTATTTATTCATAATGCACCACATGCATTAGCTGCATACTTAGGCTGGGCCTACGGTCATGAATTCATTCATCAGGCCATGAAAGATAAATATATTTTTAATATAATAAAAAAAAGTCTTCAGGAAATTACCAATGCCATAATTAAAAATAAATTATCTTCTAAAAAATTTGCCAATTACTATATGAATAAAGAGTTAAAAAGATTTATGAATTCAAAATTATTTGACCCTATTTCAAGAGTTGCCAGAGACCCAATTAGAAAATTAGCCCCAGATAATAGATTAATTCTTTCATTAAGGATGCTTGTTGCTTTAAAACTTCCCTACAACTTTACCTCCAAAGGTATAAAGGCAGCCTATTTTTATTGTGATAAAAAAGATGATAGTTCATTGTATTTGAATAATTTAATAAAGTTAAATGGTATAGATAAAACTATGAAAGAAATCTCTGGTATTGAGAAATTTGATCCAATAAAAGATATTATTAAAAATTCAAAAATAAAAAAATATGATTTCTAATAATACTCTTAAAATTGCAGTAGAAGCACTTAAATTATCTTCAGACTATGTTATTAATTTTTATAACAAAAAAATTAATTTCAAAGTAAAATCAAAATTTTCAAGAGATATAGTTTCTGATGTTGATATAAACTCAGAAAAAATAATCTTTACACATTTAATAAAAAAATTTAATAAACATAATTTTATTTTAGAAGAACGTGAAAATATTGATAATAATAGTAATTTCACTTGGTACATAGATCCATTAGATGGAACTGTAAATTTTTCAAAAGGTTTAGAAATATTTTCTATCTCAATATCATTAGTGCATAATAATAAATTTATTTTGGGAGCAGTTTCTATCCCTTTTAAAAATGATCTATTTTATTCTCATAAAGGGAAAACATTTAAAAACGGAATTATTTTAAAATGCTCCAATACAACTAACATTAAAAAATCTTTAAATGTATTTGTTTTTTCATCAGACAAGCACAAAGCGAAATCAAAAGAATATAATCTTTTTGGCAAAATTAATGATAATACAATGGGAGCTTTAAGGTTAGGTTCAACTGCTTATGCTTTAACTTTATTAGCTGAGGGAAAGATAGATGCACTAATCGGTTTTAAAATTAAAACGTGGGATTTATATGGCGGGTTAACACTTGCTATTAATAGTGGCTGTAATTATGAAATAGGGAATGTTAGTAATAATATGGTTGACTATGTTTTAATATCAAATAAGTTTTTATTCAATTCTTATAAAGATATTTTAAAGCAATTTATTTCACAATGATTAAATCTCTAGCTGCTATTCATACTAATAAAAATAAAAAACTTATATTAGACTTCATTGACATTCCTGATCCAGATAAAGATCAAGTAATTGTTAGGAATATATCTAGTGCTCTATGCGGTTCACAATTAATAAACTTATCTAGAACTCCAAATTCACCAGAACTGCTTGGTCATGAAGCTGTCGCAAAAGTAGTTAAATTGGGCAAAAATGTAAAAAACTTTAAAATTGATGAGGAAGTTTATGTAAGCTGGGTACCTTCCAATTCTTCAAAAAGAACTAATTATTTAGAATATTCTGAGGTTTTTTGGAGCAATAAATCTATAAAAAGCGTAATTTTTTCATGGTCTGAATTTTCAATTTTGCATAAACAATTTATTCATAAAAAAAATAAAAAAATTAATTCTGTTCATTCCTCTGTGCTTTGTTGCGCAGGTATTACTGGTTTTGGTTCAGTACAAAAATATAAAAATTTTATAAAGAATAAAAGTATATGTATAATTGGCTTAGGAGGTATAGGGTCTTTTATAGTTGATGCATGTAATCATTTTGGCGCTTCCAGAATTGATGTTATTGAAAAGAATATAAAAAAGAAAAAAAATTTAAATAAATTTAAAATTGATAATCTTATTTCTGGATCTAATGATAAATTAAATTCTTATGATGTTGTATTTGATACAGTTGGAAATCAAAATTCTTTAACACAAGCATTAAATATTTCTAAAAATTGTATCCCAGGATACGATGTTGGGGGAAAAATAATCTTAATAGGATTTCCTCTAAAAGATAATGAGTTCAATTTTAGAAATTTACTCATGCAAGAGAAAACAATAATTGGTTGTAGAGGTGGAAATATCAAATCAAAAGTTTTTTTTGAATATATAGAAGATTTAATTTTAGCGAAAAAATTTCATTTAAAAAAATTTGTATCAGATATTTATAATTTTAAAAATATTAATAAGGCCATTAATGACCTTAAGACTGGAAAAGTTTCCTCAAAAGGGGTGTTAATATTTTGACATTAAATAAGTCCTTACAATTTTATAAGTCTTACAAAAATAATATTGCAGGTCCTTCAACTTTTGGAAAATCGATAGATCAGTTTGCAAATGCTTCTTCCCCATCTGGTCTTTTAAGAGCAAAGGGGCCTTATACATGGGATCTAGATCGTAATAAATATATTGATACTATTATGGCACTTGGATCAGTATTTATTGGACATTCAAATAATCAAATCAACAATTCTATTATTAAGCAATTAAAAAAAGGAATAAACTTATCACTTGCTACTGAACTTGAATTAGAATTAGCAGAATTAATTATTAAATATGTTAACTCAGCAGAGTATGTGCGTTTTGGAAAAAATGGTAATGATGTAACTACTGCAGCTGTTAGATTATCTAGGCATTATACTAAAAAAAATCATATACTCTTTTGTGGTTATCATTCTTGGCAGGATTGGTATATATCTAAAACTTCTATGAATGCTGGTATTCCTGAGGATATTGGTAAATACTCACATAGATTTAACTACAATGATTTAAATTCGTTAGAAATTTTAATTAATAAATATAAAAATGATATTGCTTGTATTATTCTTGAACCCGTTTCTAAAGTAAAACCAGTTTGTAATGTAAAATGTAATTATTGCAAAAAAAAATGTATGGGTTTTTTAAAAGGAGTAAAAAAACTATCAAATGACTCAAAAGCTGTATTAATTTTTGATGAGGTTGTTACTGGTTTTAGATTTGATTTAGGTGGCTACCAAAAAATAGCAAAAATCAAACCTGATTTATCTTGTTTCTCAAAAGCTATGGCAAATGGTATGCCTATTTCCGCATTAGTAGGTTCAAAAAAAATTATGAGTAAATCAAATGAAATTTTTTACTCACTTACTTATGGTGGAGAAGCCTTAAGTTTGGCCGCATCGATATCCACATTAAAATTTTTAAAAAAAGAGGGTGTTTGTGAGTATGTTGGAGAAATAGGTGAATTTTTTATGAATGAATTTAAGAGTTTAATTATCAAACACTCATTACTTGAAGTTATATCAATTATTGGTTTCCCTCATAAATCTATTTTAATCTTCAGTAATTTTAATATTCATAAGGGAGAAGAAATAAGAACTTTATGGATAAAATTAATGACAAACAATGGAGTGTTAAATGCAGGTTATTTTATTTTTTCATTCTCTCATAGTTTAAAAGTCACTAAAATTTTATTAAAAATAATTGATGATTGTCTAAAACAACTCAAAATCATTATTACAAAGAAAAATAAAATATTAGATAAAAATGAAAAAATTGCACAAAAAACTGCTAGAGACATATTATGAAAAAAAAATGTATTTTATGTAAAGATGATAATTTAGAAATTTTTTTCTCTTTGGAGAAATTTCCTCTTTTTTTTGGTGCGGTTGATAAAAATTATATTGATCAGGTTCCCCGATATGACTTAGATATGTCATATTGTAAAAAATGTGGTCATGTTCAGCAAACTAATTTAATAGATGAAGAAATTATGAATTCAGTTTACACCGCAGAATATTATAATTGTCCATCACCCTCATGCTCAGATATTGGCGAGAGAGAAATACTTAAATTTTATGATTTTTTTAAAAGATCAAAATTAAAAAAAGGTGTATTAATGGAAGTAGCTTGTTTTGATGGTTTTTTATTAAATTTACTTAATAAAGATGGTTGGGATATTTATGGTTGTGATCCAGCTACACAAACAGATATTGCTTTAGATAAATTTGGTAAAAATAAAATAAAGAAAGAATTTTTGTCAAAAAATACTTTTCAAAATAAAAAATTTGATGTAATTATTTTTAGAAATTTACTTGAGCACATTTATGATATAAATGGATTTATAGAGTTAATTTCATCAATTCTCACAGAAAATGGATCAATATTTATAGATTTACCTAATGTAAATACAACAGAAGATTATGGAGGATATGGACTATTTTTTCATCAACATATCTCATACTTCTCTATAGACACAATGAAATATTTTTTAGATAAAAATAATTTCCATGTTGTAAATTATTTTGAAGGAAGTCCAAATTTATTTATACATGCAAAAAAAAATAAAGATAAAAGTGAAATTAAAAATTTTACAAAATTTAATCCAAATAAATTAATCAGTAGAAATAAAGATATTTCTGAAAGAATTATATTTTTCCTTAAAAGTGAGAAAAATATTTCTTTTTTTGGGGCAAGCGCTTTAGCTACTACAATTCTCTGTAAAATTGATGATGACGTAAAGTTAAATGTAAAAAAAATATATGATAATGAAAAAATTAAACATGACAAAATTCTCCAAGGTACTGATATAACCATTAGTAATCCAAATACTATTACAAATAGTGATGATACCAAATTTTTAATTACATCTTTTTTTTTCGATAATGAGATTTATGAACAATTAATTAACCAAGGTATAAATCAAAATAAAATAATAAAAATTAATAGTTTGTTAAAATAATTTTTATGATTTCAGAGAATAATTTTATTGAATTAGTAAAAGATATTTTTCCAAGTATTAAAAATGATTTTAATCTAAAAATGTCTCCTGATGATGTAGAAGATTGGGACTCTATTGGACACTTAAATTTAATTATGGCTGTCGAAAAAAAATATCAAATTAAAATTGAATTTGAAGAAGCAATAATGATTGACAATTTAAATAGCTTATTTAACTTGATTAATAATAAGATATGAATAACTTAAATAGTCTATTTAATACAACAAAACCTAATAAAAAAACTTTTATTATTGGTGAGATTGGTTCAAATCATAATTTAGATAAAAGTACAGTTAAACAATTAATCTTAAATTGTAAAAAATCAAAGTTTAATTCAGTAAAATTTCAAATTTATGACGCTGAAGAAGCATTAAGTAAAAATGTTAAAGTTAGTGATCTAAAACTTACACACCTATACGAGGACGGTCCGTGGTGGGAAATAGCAAGAGATAAGATTTTAATGCCAAGAGACTGGTTCAAAGAAATGTTTAATTTTGCAAGAAAGCAAAGTTTAATTCCAATTTGTACAGTTCATAGAGAGGAAGATGCTTATTTTCTAAAAAAATTAGGCATAAAGATTTTTAAAATTGCAAGTATTGATATGAATCACAAATATCTTTTAAAAACACTCATAAAATTTGATACACCCCTTATAATTTCTACTGGTATGGGATTAATATCTGAAATAGCAGATACAGTTGATTTTCTTAGATCAAATAATTTTGAAAGATTTAATTTATTACACTGCGTATCTCAGTACCCTCCTAAATTTAATGAGCAAAATTTACTTAATATACCTATGTTAAAAAACACATTTAATGTAAATGTCGGATATAGTGATCACACTACTGGTTATTTAAGTTCTGTCATAGCTACTTCTCTTGGAGCCAAAATAATAGAAAAACATATAACTCTTGATAAGTCTTACCCAGGTCCAGATCACCCATTTGCTTTGGAATTAAAGGACATGATAAATTTACAAAAAAAATATAAAATTAACTGAAGAGTCTTTGGGTAAAAATATTAGGCATATGTCAAATAATGAGTATAAAGAAAGACAAACAATAAGAAGAAGTGTAGTTTTAAAAAAAGATTTAAAAAAGGGAGAAAAACTTACCTATAACAAAGTAAAATTTGCAAGACCAGGAACTGGTATAAACCCAAATGATTTTGATAAAATTATTGGGAGGAAATGTAAACTTAATTTAAAATCAGAAACAATTTTAAAATTTGACATGCTAATATAATTTTTATGAAATGTATTTGTTGTGACAAAAATAAATTTACAAATTTAATTTCATTTAACAAATTTCCACTCATTAATTCTGCTATAAATAATAAAAGTAAGCATAACAATAAATTTGCTAAACTTAGATATTCATTTTGCAAATATTGCTATTTCATTAAAATAACATCTAGGCATAATAAAAAATTAATTGATCAATTTTATGAGAAAAATTATACCTATCTCTCACCACTCGTAAATAATGATATTAATTTTTCAAGAGATGATTTTTTTTTAAAAAAGATAATTCCGTGGATTAAAAAAAATAAACTAAATAATAATATTTTTGAAATTGGAGGGTACGATGGTTATATTTTGGATAATTTAAAATTTTATTTTAAATATCATGAGGGTTTTGATCCAAGTAATGGAGCTATTATTGGTAAAAAAAAAGGTATTAATATTAAAAAAAAATTTTTTAACTCTAAGAATATTCCTAACAAAAAATTTCAATTAATTATATCACGTCACGTAATTGAACATATTTATAAGCCAGATATATTTATTAAAAATATCAAAAAAATAATGTTTGAAGACTCAACATTAGTTATTGAGACCCCTAATTTTGAATACTTTATAAATAGAAATAAAAATGAATGTTTTTCATTTCAACATGTTAGTTGTTTTAATTATACGTCTATAGAAAGACTATTCTTAAAACATAATATGATTTGCTTTAAAAAATATGTTGGGGAAAATATGATTCTTTTTTTTAAAAATGGAGTAACAAAAAAACTTTTAAAAATAAAATATAAAAATAATGCATACAATAATTTCCAAAAAAATATACGAAGTTTTGAATGTATTATCAAATCACTGATTTCTAAAAATTTATCAAACAATAAAAAATATGCAGTATGGGGAACAGGTGGGTATGCTCATTCATTGATTTATCATTACAATTTAGAAATTGGCCAAATATGTTTTTTTATAGACAATAATATAAATAATATTAAAAAAAAATTATACGGTACTGAAAAAATTATCAGACATTCAGGAAACTTAAAAAAATATATTAACGAATTTGATTTTATTTTAATAGCATCTATGTACTACAAAGATATTTTAAAACAAATTAATAATTTAAATATACCTGTCAAAGTTTTAATCCTACCTAATAAGATCATAAATTTAAAATAATATATAATGAACAAAAAAGAGTCTTTATGTTTTTACGACACAATTAATATTTTTATTATACCTAGTGTTCTTTTAAACTTACTTATGCGAAAAAAAATTATTTATTTTCGATTTATACCAGATCAATATTTTGCATATTTCATAAAACAATTTTTAAAAAAATTTAATATAAAAAAAAAAGACCACCTCGGTAAAAATCCAAAAGATTTTATTAGTACTTTTGATAAAAAATATCATCTTGTTAATAGTTATTTTGCAAATAATGACTATATAAATAACTTTATAAATATTCAAAGTCGTAAATTTAAATTAGATAGTATTGGCTTAAAAAAAATAGAAACTTTAGTTAAAAATCAATTATATAAAAATAATATAGACCAAGATTACTCATCTATTAATATTATTAATAATCTATCTTATGATTATGATCTTAAATATTATCCATCCAATCTAAATACTTATCTTTTATTAAAAAATGAATTATTTAAGGTTTCATTATCTCTAATACTTTGTAATTATTTAAAAATAATATTTAATTTATTTAAAAAGATAAACTTTAAATTTAATTTATTCAAAAAAAAAACTTATCACAAAAAGTTTGATATCCTAGATACTAAAATAGGATTTTGTCCTCATAAAAGTTTTAAATATATGAATGCTTTTAAAAAAAATTATATTTTTAATTTAGATAATACTGATTATTTTAAAAAAGAGTTAGTTATAAATATTTTCTTTGAAAAGCCTGACACAAAAACACAAAGATATTTGCGAATGAATAATTTGAATTATCATCATCATCATTACTCAATTTCAGATATATTTAAAGTTTTGTTTAAAAATATTTTTTATTTTACTAATATTATTTTTTCTAATTTAAAAAGTCCAATTATTTCTTTATTTCTATTTTTTATTTCTTTTAGAATAATGCTTGATCATTTTGTTGTAAAAAAAAGAATTAAAATTAATAAAATATTTTTTCATTATGATATATTAGTTTCACATTTTTTTCTTTTTAGTTGTCATTTAAATTATATAAAAACTTTTTCAGTTCAAGATAGATTCATGCAATATTTGTATTTCAAATTTTATTTCTTTGATAATTATTTTGTAGTTAACTCTCATTTTAAAGAAGAACTTTTAAATAGTGGTTACGTAGTTACTAATTTTATTGAAAATGGGTTACCTAGAGCAAATTATGCTCAGTATCTTTTAAAAAAATATAAATTTTTAAATCTTCATAATTTAAATAATTACAACACAAACTTCACATTCTTGGGTTTAATTAACAACAATGATAATAAGGTGGGTTTATTTGGAGAAGATGGAACATCAACTAAAAGTAATATAGATTTTTTAAATATTATATTAGAATTATCATCATTATACCCAAATTATGGTTTCCATATCGCATATAAAAATCTCGAATTTATTACTAAAAAGCCCTTCAAAGATATTTTTAACATGTTAGAAAAAAAACAAAATATTTTCTTTCATATTGCCCCAAATAAATTGAATACATATGTTTTGTGTTATAAAAGTGACTTAATAATTGCTAAATATACATCAATTATTGACGAGATGCTTTCCATAGGAAAAAGAGTACTTATATACGATCCTGAACATTACATATCAAATTTTAATTATTATTTATCTAAAAAACTTATAAATATAAATTCTAAGGAAAAGCTATTTGAACATGTGTCTAATTATAAAAAGTTAGATTTTAATGAATATAGTAAATTCTATAATACCAAATATAATTATACTGAATATTATAAATTATTAAAAATATATGTAAAAAATGCTTAAAAATAAAATTTTAATTATAGGTACTGGTGGATCTAATAATTTATCTTTAATATAAAAATATTTCTTAAATTGATTATTTTAAATATAAGTCTTATTTTAATCTAAGTTTTTCCTATTTTGATTATTATTATTAACTTAAAAAATTATATTTTTTTGTTCTTAGTTTACTTGATTTCCTTATTTAATTTATCTTTTTTTTATTTATTATTCTAATCATGAATAAAATTAAAGTTATTGCCGAGGCTGGTGTAAATCATAATGGTGATTTAGATAAAGCCCTCTCTCTTGTTGATAGTGCTTGTGATACAGGTGCTGATGTTGTTAAATTTCAAACTTTTATTACAAATAATAACATACAACAAGTTACGCCATTAGCTGGGCATCATATCGAAAACGTTGGAAATACTCTTAGTCATTATGATATAATTAAAAAAATTGAATTATCTTTTAACGACTTTAAAATAATAAAAAAACATTGTGATAAAAAAAATATTGAGTTTTTATCAACCCCTTACGACCTAAAGTCTGCTAGTTTCCTCATAAATGACCTTGGTTGTAAAACTATAAAAATTGCAAGTAGTGAATTAACTAATTTACCTTTAATCGATTTAATAGCTAAGAGTAAATGTGAAATAATTCTTTCCACTGGCATGAGTACTTGGGATGAGGTCTCAGATACGGTTAATTTAATTCTAAGTTTAAATACTAAATGCACCTTATTAAAATGTACTTCTAACTACCCAGCCTCAATTAAAAGCTTAAATATTAGTCATATTAAATTACTTAAAGATAAGTTTCCTGATTGCAATATTGGTTTTTCTGATCATTCAGTTGGTCATGAAGCTGCTATAACTGCAATTGGATTTGGTATTACTTTAATTGAAAAACATTTCACCCTAAATAAAAATGACTGGGGCCCAGATCATAAAGCTTCAATGGAACCAAACGAATTTAAAGATTATATAACTAAAATTCGAAACGCTGAGTTATCCTTAGGCAATATGCAATGGTCAATCCAAGAAGAAGAAATACAGCAACGTGAAACTATGAGGAAAGGAACATATCTAAATAATGATTTAAAATCAGGACATGTTTTGACCATTGACGATGTTACTTTCTTAAGGCCAAAAGGTAAAGTAGAGCCTAGTACGTTTTATAAAAAATTTATTGGAAAAAAAATAATTAAAAATCTTAAATCAGGAGATGAATTAGATTTTTCAGCTATTTAAATTATTTGAAAAATAAAATTTTAATATTTGGTTCAACTGGATTTATTGGTTCAGAGCTAATTCATAAGTTGAATAAATTAGGCAAATTTGAAATCATTACCCCACAAATTATTGATGGGATAGAAGAGGATATTTTATCTATAAAGTCTGCAAGCCAATTTTATAAAAGAAATATAAAGTACATTATAAATTTAAAAGTTTATTTAAGTGGTAATTCAAATTCTAATAATAGCAAATTAATTGAGTCCATAGTAAATATAAATCATAATAATAATTGCTCTTTAATAATTCATTTTTCCAGTATGAATATTTATAGTCAGTCAATAATTGAAAATATTATCGACGAAGATGCTTTAATTGAAGTAAGGGATAATTACTCTAATAACAAAAAACTACAGGAAGATATTTTCTTTAGATTTAACTTAAACAACTTAATAATTTTAAGATTAAGTAATGTTATTAGTACAAATAAAAGAAACAAAAAAAATTCATATTTTAGTTTTATTGATGAAATAATTAGAAATAACTCAAAAGTAATCAATATTTATAATAATGGTAAAGAGTGTTATGATTTTATTGATATAGATTATTTGGCTTATTGTTTAAATATGATTATAAATTTTAATATTACTGGTATATTTAACCTTGGATCTGGTAATGTTATTAATAAAATTGATATTATCAACTATCTTAGTAATGATACATTTACTCTAGTTAATTTGAATAAAACTACTCTAAATAGCTACATTTTAGATTTAACTAAAATTAATAACAAAATAGAATTAGTAAAATTTGATTGGAAACAAAGTTTAAGAAAAATTATTAACAAAAATAAACCTCTATGAATAAAAAAATAAATATTTTAATAACTTCTGCTGGAAGTTATTGTGCTTACAATGTTCTAAGATGTTTACACAATACAAAACATTATAATTTATATACTACTGATATTAATAAATTTTCTATTGGTTCCTGTTTTTCAAAAAGAAATTTTATAATACCTAATGAAAAAAATGAAATTAAATATATTAAAAAACTTCTCGAAATTTCAAAAAAAAATTATATCTCGATTATAATACCTACATTTGATACTGAATTAAGCGTACTTAAAAAAAATGAAAAAAAATTCAATGATCTCGATATAAAAATTATTTTAGGCAATAATTTACTTATTAGTCTTGCTTCTAATAAGTTATTTTTAGCTAATTGGTTAGAGTGCAATAATTTTAATTACATACCTTCAATTTCTTTAGATAAGTTTGGCCCCAAAATTACTAATTTAAAATTCCCTTTAATTTTAAAACCTAAATTTGGATGGGGATCAAGAAATATCATAATATTTGATGATTTACCTAAACTTATTTCTTTTCTTAAAAATAATAAAATTGTCCGTAGCGATTACTTATTACAAAATTATATATCTAATGACTATAAAGAATTTACCGGCACTGTTACAATATCTAAAAATAAAAATATATTAGGTTCTTTTTGTTCTGAGAGAATTATTGTTAAGGGAGATTCAAGAGTTATATATGTAAAAAAATATAAATCATTAGAAAATCAAATGATTAAAATAGCAAAAAAAATTAATTCCTCTGGTCCTATTAATTTTCAATTTAAGGTCATTAATGGTAAAATTTTTATATTTGAAATTAATGCTCGTTTCTCAACAACTACATATGTAAGGTCTGTTGCTGGTTACAATGAACCACTAATTGTAATAAAAGATTTAATGTTAGATAAATACAAACCTAAGATTAAAATTAAAAAATTAACTGCTTTGGCTTATTTAGACTATCAATTTATAAATAATGTTTAAAAGGTTCAATGATCGTGGCGATGACTACAAGTATAACGATTTTCATAATCATACAAGCTGGACCGATGGGGATAATACAGTCGAAGAAATGATACAAGAATCAATTTCTAAAAACTTAAATTCTATTGCTCTTACAGATCATATTCGAGAAGACTCTTCATATTTTAAAGATTACCATAAACAAATATTAGCACTTAGAAATAAATATCAGCAAAACGTTCATATTGGTTTTGAGGCCAAAGTTAAAGATTACATTGGTAATATAGATGTATCTATTGAGAATATTAAATTATCTGAAATTGCAATTGGTAGTGTTCATAGATTTCCTCACAATGGTGAATTCATAAGTCCTGGTGAATTTTCTAAAAATAAATGTGAGGAAATAGAATTAGAACTTTCATTAGCTGCAATTAACAATGGAATTATCGATATGATTGGTCATCCAGGAGGGATGTCTATTAAGTATTTTGGTGATTTTAATATTAATTTTTTTGAAAAAATTATTATAGAATGTAATAAAAATAATATTGCTTTCGATTTAAATTATCGAGCACATCGAAATATTTATAAGGATCTATGTAAATTATTAGAATTACATAACCCTCTCTTTGGATTTTCTTCAGATGCACACAATATAAATAGCTTAGGTTCTTGGATCTATCTTTAAAATGATTTTTTATTGTAAAAACTGTAATCATAAAATAACTAAAAAAAAATATATATTTGAAGAAAAGTTTTTTTTTTATATTGGAGTCTCAAAAAGTTTAAAATTACTTAACAAATTTAAAAAAAAATCAAATTTGAGAATACTCGAATGTAATAATTGTGGATTGTTGTATCAAGATATTTCTCAAGCAAATTTAAAGTTTTTAGATAAAATTTATACAAGTAAATTATCCAATATTTCGACAAATATGGATGACTCAAATATGGGAAGAGATCGTTTTAATAGAACCATTTCAAAAATATTTTTTAAGAATAAGCCAAAAAATATATTAGAAATAGGTAGCCAGGATAGTTTTTTTCTAAATTATTTAAATAAAGAGTTTAATTGTCGATGTGTTGGCATTGAACCATCTTATAAAAAAAACTCATATATAAAAAAAAATGTTAAAATAATTAAAGGTTTTTTTGATAGTAAAATTAATTTAAAAGAAAATTTTGATACCTTTATTTGTCTATGGACTTTAGAGCATATTGTTAACATTAAGGATTTTTTCGAAACTATAAACAAATTAAAAAATCCAAATTTTACTCAGTTAATTATCTCTGTTCCCAATACAAATTCACAAATTTTAAACGGAGATCCTGGTATATTTATTCATGAGCATATAAATTATTTTAATAAAAATAGCTTAACTAATATTTTGAATTTCTTTAATTTTGAATTAGAGAGTTATAAAGAAGATAAAACAGATATCTATTTTACAGCAGTTTCTAAAAAAATAGATTTCAAATATCATAAATCAAATTTATCTTTAATTTCTTTATATAGAAAAAATTTAAAGTTAAGAGTTAATAAGATAAAATTTATTAATAAATATAAAAAAATTGCTTTATGGGGAGCATGTCCAACTACTATTAATTTATTAAATATTTTTAATCTTAAATACTTTAGTATTTTAGATGCAGATTATTATAAACATGGTAAATATATTTCAGGATCCTCAAAAAAAATTCTCAATCCAAAATCTATTAATTTTAATACCTTTGATAAAATTATTCTTTTACCCTTAGGTTTTTCTCTTTCTGAAAAGAAGTATTATTTGAATAAATATCCTAAAATATTTATAGATTTTTTTAAATAGTTTAAATTATTGACTAAACGTTTAAAATAATACTATGCACGGAAAACACTTGTTAATTATAGGCAAAGGTGGTCATTATAAGGTAGTCAGATCATTAATTTCACCTAATGAATATGATATTATCTCTAATATTAATCACTTACCTTTGCCCTTAAGTGATATTAATATTAAAAAATCAACATTTATTATAAAAAAATATTTAAAACTTTATCCAAACAAATCTTTATATATTTTTATTGCTATAGGTTTAAATTATCATCGAAAAATTATTTCTCATTTTTTAAATAACATAATTAATATAAAATTTAAATATGCAAAGATTATTTCAAAAGACTCAAATATTTCTAATAATGTAAAAATTGGTGCTGGTACTGTAATAATGCC
>MDTB01087514.1_pt1 | contig 18695 bp, 22 predicted proteins | sample 811161 | NCBI WGS metagenome assembly MDTB01 (sample SAMN05326650, study PRJNA326480) | marine metagenome | isolation source: seawater | place: Mediterranean Sea | collected 2009
AAAAAAAAAAATAAATTAATAATTGGATCAGCAAATTTTAATAATAAGTATGGATATAACAAATCTATTGTTAAAGAAAATGAAATAAAGAAAATTTTTACTTTGGCAAAAAATTACAAAGTAAATAGATTTGATACTGCGTACTCTTATAAAAACGCAGAAAAATATTTTAAAAATAAGCATCAAATTATTGACACTAAATTAGCTTTAAATAAGTTTGTTAAAGGTAAAGGAATAAATTTAGAAATTTATAATAAACTTAATAATTCTTTAAATCATTTAGGGCAAAAAATAAATACTGTAATTTTCCATGATTGGGATCAGTATGTAAAAAGTAAAAATGAAATTTATAGAATTATTAAAAAAAAATTTAGAAATAGATACAATAAATTTGGTATTTCTATTTACCACCCTTATCAACTTTATAAGGTCATTAAAGATAGAAATATAGGATATATTCAATTTCCATTAAGTATTTTAGATCAACGATTTTTAAAAAACATGATTATAAAATTATTTAATAAAAATAAAAGAATCGAAATTTGTATTAGAAGTATTTTTCTACAAGGTATCATTCTTAAAAACATAAATAGTTGGCCAAACTTTAAAAGAAAAAAAATCATTTATAGTAAAATAAATAAATTGGTAAATATTTTTGGGCTTAAAAATAAATTAGAACTATGTTTATTTTACTCCATAAGCTTTGATTGGGTAAATAATATTATTTTCGGTATTGATAATAATAATCAACTTAAAGAAATTTTAACTAAATATAATAATAATTTAATTTTTCAATTCTCTGAAAAAAATATACGATACATAAACAAACAGTTTAAAGATCTTTCCAAATTAACGATTTTACCTTATATGTGGAAAAAAAATGTCTAAAGTAATACTAATAACTGGTGCAAATAGCTTTTTATTTAAAGGTATTTCTGAAAATTTTTTGAATGGAAGAAAAAACGACAAAATAATAATTACTTCAAAAAAAAAAGTTAATATAAATTTGAAAGATAAAAAAAATTGTTTTTTTCAAATATTAGATGTAAAAAATGAAAAATCTATTATTTCCACACTGAAAAATATAAAAAAAAAATATAATAGATTAGATGGAGTAGTTAATTTTGCCTATACAGGTAAATCTGGAGATATCTCAAAATTAAATAAAAATGATTTTTATACTGCCACGGATTTCAATCTTATTGCTCCTTTTAACCTTGCTAAAAATATAGCCAAAATCTTTTCTAAACAAAAAGGATATTACATAAGTATAATAAATATTGCATCTATATATGGAATTATTTCACCTGATTTCAAAATTTATAAAAAAAATAAAAATTTTATTAATCCAATACACTATGGTGCTACAAAAGCAGGACTAATTCATATGACCAAATATCTCGCAAAAATATATGCAGATTTAAATATTAGAATTAATTGTGTTTCACCTGGTGCCTTCCCTAATCAAAGAATTTTAAAAAATAATCCGTTCTTTAAAAAAAAACTAACTGAAAAAATTTCTTTAAAAAGACTTGGTAAACCTAAGGATTTACTGGGTATTTTTAATTTTTTATTATCCTCTGAGTCTAACTACATAACAGGAGCTAATTATACAGTAGACGGTGGATTTACTTTATGAAGAAAATTAAAAAAAATTTTTTGATAGTTGCGGCACATCCTGATGATGAAATTCTTGGTTGCGGCGGGACAGCTGCTAAACTTGTTCAAGAGGGATATTCTGGAAGCACTATTATTGTTTCTGAAGGAATAACATCAAGAGATCAAAAAAGAAATTTAAGACTTAGAGCTAATGAATTAAAAATTCTAAAAAAAAAATGCATAAAGGCAAATAAACAAATAGGAATAAACAAAGTTTATTTTTTGGACTTTCCTGACAATAGATTAGATACTATTGCTTTATTAGATATTGTAAAAAAGATAGAAATATTAATTAAAAAAATTAAACCTGAAGTTGTTTTCACACATAATAATTCTGATTTAAACAAAGATCATAAAATTGTTTACGACTCCACAATTACTGCATGTCGACCAACACCAGAAAATAAAATTGAAAAAATTCTTTCTTTCGAAGTGCTTTCAAGCACTAATTGGTCATCACCGGAAGAAAATAATTTTACCCCAAATGTTTATATGGATATTACCAAATCGATAAAAAAAAAATTAAAATCTCTTAATTTTTACAAGACTGAAATGAGGGAATATCCTCATGCAAGATCAATAAAAGCAGTAGAAGCACTATCTAGATTTAGAGGATCAACTGTAGGTTTCAAACACGCTGAATCATTTAAACTTATAATTTCAAGAAAAAAATAAAATGGAAATTATTAAAAAAAATAAATGGAAAATTTGGAATAAAAAAAAGAATGTTGAGACTAGGACTTTTAAAAGAACACAGAAAAAACTTCCTGAAATGGAAAGCTCAAAACAATTAGTCAAAATTTTAAAACCACTATATAAATTTAATTATAAAATAATGGATGTCGGATGTGCAAGCGGACACTATTATCATTCTATTAAAAAATTAAATAAAAATATTGAGTATTTAGGTGTCGATGCAACAAGAGAGTATATTAATTTTGGAAGGAAATATTTCAAAGATAATAATAATGTTACATTAAAAAATCTAAGTATATACGATTTACATAAATCAAAATTAAAATATGACATAGTTTACTCTTGTAATGTAATTTTACATTTACCAGAATTAAAAAAAGCTCTTCAAAATTTATTGAGTGTAGCAAAAAAATATGTTTTAATTAGAACACTGATTTCTGATTATAGCTCAATAACTAAAAAATTAATCACAGATAAAATAGATAAAAAAGGTGATCCATTTGATTATGTATATCAAAATACTTGGAGTAGAAATTATATTAAATCTATTTGTCAAAATTATAAAATAAAATTTATAAAAGATAAATTTTTAGAGAAAAATATTAATTCTGAGTACAAAAATTGGAAGTCCAAACAAGGTAAGGATATTACTTTTTCTATGAAAGGAACACAAATATCAGGCTCTAAAGTCTTTGAGTGGGAATGGCTTCTGATAAAAAAATAAATTTTCTGTGAAGATCGTTGCAAGAGTTGATATTAGTAAGGAAGTTGGCACTGGCCACTTTTTCAGAGTTATGAAATTTTTATCTATTTTTAAAAAATTTAAACCTAAAATCTTTTTTATAACAAAAAAAAACAGTTTTAATTTAAAAAATTTTTTTCAGGACAAGAAAATTATCGTAAAATACATTTCTTCAAGGAATCAAAAGGAGGATGCAATTGAAAGTAAAAAAATTATAAATAATATTAGACCTAAATTTTTAATAGTTGATAATTATTTTATAAACTTATCTTGGGAAAAAAAGATTAAAGGGGCATGTGAAAATCTTATTGTTATAGACGATAATCAGAATAAAAATCATATTTGCGATTATTATATAAATCATAATTTTATAAAGAATAAAAAAAATTTAAGAAGAAAAATAAAAAGTTATAAAAAAATTTTTCTTGGTCCTAAATATTTAATACAAAATTACAAAAAAAAATTTTTACATACTAGAAATTTTCAAACTAAAAATATTGCAATTTTTATGGGCGGCTATGACAAATTAAATTTAACAAAAAGGATTATTAACTTACTACAGCATTCTGATAACGAAATTAAAGTGATAAATGCATTTACCGGTCTAAAAGCACCTCCAAAAATTAGTAAAATAAATAAAAAAATAAAAATTAATTTTTTACCCTTTTCTGAAAAATTTCATAATTTATTAATTAAAAACGATATTTTGATTTCTTCTGGGGGAACTATCCTTTGGGATAAATGTTTAACAAATATCCCAAGTATTACAATTCCGCTTGCGGAAAATCAAAAGTATAATTCTATAATGTTAAATAGATTAGGCGGGACGATAATGATAAAAAAAATAGAGGAAATACCTAAAATGATAAAATCATTAAATGATAAGCTTGTAACAAATATGAAAAAATCAACAAATCTTATTTGTGATTTCAAAGGCTTAAATAGAATAAAGAAAGAGATTTTAAAATGTTAAAAATTAAAGGTAGAATTTTTAATAAGCATAAACCCTTTATAATTGCTGAAGCGGGTATTAATCATAATGGAAAATTGAAGAATGCTATGAGAATGGTTGATGCTGCAAAATCTGCAGGATGTAGTGCAATTAAATTTCAAACTTTCAAAGCATCTGAATTTTTATGTAAAAATGTAGGAAAAATTAAATATAAATATAAAAATAAATTAATTAATGAAAGTCTTATTAAAATGTTTAAAAGAAGTGAGCTTTCAGAAAAAGATTTTAAAAAAATCAAACATTACTGTGACAAAAAAAAATAATTTTTTTTTCTACCCCACAAAATTTATCAGACTTAGAAATTTTAAAAAGAATTGGGGTGCCTGTTCTAAAGATAGGGTCTGATGATTTTATAAATTTATATTTGATAAAAAACTTTATAAAAACAAAAAAGCCCTTAATTCTTTCTTGCGGAATGTCAAATCTAAACGAGGTAAAAAGATCATTAAAAGTCGCCAATTTTTTTAGAGGATATCCAGTCGCTCTTTTAATATGTACCTCTGAATATCCTACAAAATTAAAAAATATTAACCTTAATAAATTAACTTATTTAAAAAAAAAATTTAAGAATTTGACTCTAGGTTTATCAGATCATACTTCAGGGAACCTCGCTTCAGTAGTAGCCAGGATTTTAGGAGCCGAAATATTTGAGAAACATTTTACTTTAAATAAGAATTTTAAGGGACCAGATCATAGTTTTTCTTTAGATCCCATAGAGTTAAAAAATTGGGTTACTGATATAAAATCTGCAAGTGACGTGCTAGGAAAATATAAAATTGAACCAACAATACCTGAAAAAATTAATAAAAAAATATTTAGACGGAAAATTATTGCAATAAAAAAAATCAAAATAAATGAAATTTTTTCAATTAAAAATATAGCGTTAAAAAGATCTAATAGTAAAAATGGTTATTTTGGAGATAAATTTGAGAGTTTTCTTGGAAAAAAATCAAAAAAAAACTACTCAGTAGAAAAGCTAATTGATCAAAAATTATGAATGAAAAAAAAAGATTTGAAAATTTATTTCTCAAACTAATTAATAATAAAAAAAATAGATATCATCCTTTAGTATGGATTAACGGTAATCCAATTATTGGCAAAAATACTTACATTGGAGGTTTTTCTGAAATTAACGCTAAAGGTTCTAAAGTAAAAATTGGGGCCAACTGTGATATCGCTTCATTTGTAAGTATTAATGTTGCCGATAGTCATAAGAAAACAATCAAAAGATCAGATAAAATAAGTTTGAATGAAATTAAGATTGGAAAAAACGTTTTTATTGGTTCTCATAGTGTTATTTTAGGAGGATCTGTAATAGGAGATTTTTCGGTTATAGCAGCAGGCTCTGTTGTTAGGGGGGAAAAAATACCTAAAAATTCTTTAGTAATAGGTAATCCAATTAAAATTAAAAAATCTTATTACAATAAAAAATGATACCTCACAATAAAACATTTATAAGTTCAGATGATTTAAAAAAAGCTAATAAAGTATTAATTTCAGGTAAAATTTCTGATGGATCATATACTTCGAAATTTGAAAAAAATTTTTCTAAAAGAATTTATGGAGATGGTGATAGCGTTGCTTTATCTTCGGGAACAGCTGCACTGATTTTTGCTATAAAATCTTTAAAAAAAAACTCTAATAAAAAGAAATTAAAAATTGGCATTCCATCTTACTCTTGTTCCGCTTTACTGAATGCTGTTTACGCAAATAATGATACTCCTATTTTATTTGATGTAGATTTAAAAAATTTTAACTTATCAAAAGAAAATATTAAGCAGGAGTGCGATATTTTAATCTGCAATCATACTTTTGGATCACCTTGTGACATTAACAGTTTAAAACAATTATCTCCAAAAACGAAAATTATAGAGGACTGTTGTCATTCATTAGGATCAGAGAGACATTCCACTCTTGGAAAAATTGGAGATGCATCAATATATTCTTTTTATGCTACTAAAATAGTTACTGGTGGTCATGGAGGTTTAGTTTGGTCAAAAAATATAAAATTTTTAAAAAAAATTAAAGAATTTAGAGAATTTGATGGAATTAAGAAGTATAAAAAAACTTTTAACTTTAAAATTTCTGATTTTCAATCAGCTATTATCGACAATCAAATAAAAAGATTAGAACAAATAAGAAAAAAGAGAATAAGTATTTATAAAAGATACTTTCAGGAAATTAAAAACAAGTTTGAAGTTCAAGATGGTTTTAAAAACTCGAAATTAATACCTTACCGCTTTGTTTTAAAACTTAAGAGTGAAAATATGAGAGACAAATTGATAAGATATTTTTATAAGAATTCAGTAAAAACTATTCCACCAATTTCAAAATTTGAACTTCTACATAGATATCTAAAATCATCTCCAAAAAACTTTATAAATTCTGAAAAAATTGCTCAAACAACATTATCTATCCCAATATTTACAACATTGCGTGGCAGAGAAATTAAAAAGATTTGTAAATTGTTGAAAAATTTTTAAGAAATGATTTTAACGGCTCATCAACCATCCTATTTGCCATGGCTGGGATTAGTAAACAAAATAATGAAAGCTGATCTTTTTTGTTATTTTGACTGTGTACAATACCAAAAAAAAGAATATGACAATAGAAATTCAATTAAAACAAATTCTGGTATTTTAAAACTATCAGTTCCAGTAGAGTCAAAAAATCATTTTAAAAAAAAGATTAATGAAATTAGAATTATAAATAAAGGATGGAATAAAAAACATATTAAATCGATAAAACTTGCTTATCAAAAATCAAAATACTTTGATAATTATTTTCCAGAGCTTGAAGATATTTTATTAAATAACTATGAAAAACTTACAGAATTAAATTATAAAATATTAAAATTTTTATTAAAAAGTTTCAAAATTACGACACCAATAGTAAAAGCTAGCGATTATGATTTTAAAGGCAATAAATCATCATTAGTCCTTGATATGTGTAAACAATTAAAAGCTAAAGAATATATTTTTGGAGGTGAAGGAAAAAATTATGCTAATACAAAAGAATTTATTAAAAATAATATAAAAGTACATTTTCAGGTATTTAATCACCCAATTTATAATCAATTATATGGAAAATTTGTTCCTAATCTTTCTTCCATAGATTTATTATTTAACGAAGGATCTAATTCATCAAAAATATTATCAAAAGTAAATCTTTAATGGATTATTGGGAAAATATATATAAAAAAAAAAACCAAATAATAGATTGGCCTTTTTCAGACTTAGTATCTTTGTTTACTAGATTCTCTAATTTAAAAAAAAAAAACATAAGTGTTTTAGAACTCGGATGTGGAGCAGCACCTAACGCTAATTTTTTTTTAGCAAAAAAAATCAATTATGTAGGAATAGATTTTAGTAAAAGCATTATCAAACAAGTAAGCAGAAAATTCAAAAAAAATAAAAATATAAAATTTTATTGTTTAGATATTTCTAAGCCTATTAAATTCAAAAAAAAATTTGACTATATTATTGATAGGGGAAGTATTACTCATTTATCGGAAAAAGAACTGAGTCAATGTATCCATAATATTTTTATCAATTTGAAAAGACAGGGTTTTTTCTTTTCAATTGATTTATTTTCAACTAATCACTCAATTTTTAAACGGGGTAGTTTTTATGATTCATACTACACAAGAATATTTAACAAAAAAAAAGATAGATATTATAATTGCGGTAAAATTAATTTTTTTTCAAAGAAAAGAATAATATATTTTTTTGAAAAAAGATTCAAAATAATTGAATTAGTTGAAAAAAACTTTGTTAATCATACAAAAAAAAACGAAAGATCCTCTTTTTGGCAAGCAGTTTTCAAAAAAAAATGAAAAAGATAGCTATAATTGGTGCTGGAATAACGTCATTTATTTTAGCTTATTATCTTAGAAAAAAAGATTATGAAGTTGATATTTATGAGTCATCGAATCAGTATGGAGGTGTACTTAAGGACTTAAAATTTGGAGACAATTTATTTTTTAATGGATGTCAATATTTAGATGGTAATTCTGATTTAGTTAGTAAATTCGTAAAAAGCATAGGAGTAGAGGTAGATACTTTTGATCCTAAACAAGGATCATGTACTGATTTTAACAATAAGATTAATTTTAATTTTGATTTTCCAGGAGTAGCATTTAGTCAAATAAATGATTTTATACTAAAAAAAAACAAAAACGAAAATCTTGAGGATAGATTAAAACAATATCCAAAAAATATTTCATCTAATTTAATTGAATGGGGAAAAAAACATTCTATAAATTTAGATCAATTGCACGAATCATCCTGTTATGGTTTAGGTCTTTCTAGAATAAGACTGGAAGACAAAGAAGATGAAATATTTAAAGCAAAAAAGAAAGACGCTTTATACGATGATTTATATAGTGTTAATAGATTAAAAAACAAAAATTTAAAATCATTAAAGTGTATTTATCCAAAAAAAGGATACTCAGATTTTTTTAATTGCTCAATAAACTTTTTGTCAAAAGATAAGGTTAACATATTTAAAAATAAACCCATTATTCCACTATGGGATAAAGATAAATTATTTTTAAAATTAAATAATATTAAACTTTTTTATGATAAAGTCCTATGGACAGGAAATCCTACAAAATTAATTCAATCTTTTAATAATAATAAATTAGAATCTGTACCAATAAAAAAAAAAATATATTTTAAAAAATTAGATAAAAAAGTAAAACATAATTTAGTAGTAAATGTATTTTCAGATAAAACCTCAATAAATCAGATTTATGTTTATAATATAAAAAATTATAGCGCTATAAACGTTTCAACCTTGAATAACGGTGAAGCTGAAAATGACATAATAAATTACTGTAAAAATATTTTAAATGAGTTTGAATTTAGATTTGATTTGAAAAATTTTGACCATAATACAATACAAAGACAGTTTTTTCTTTTATCAAAATTAGATTTTAGAATTATTGAAAATTTTAACTCAGATATTAAAAACTCAAATTTATTACCTGGAAATTGGCATATTTACCAAAGATCTAAGAAGATAGATCACTACATTAATTTATTATGAGAAAATTTATAACAAAAATCAATTACTTGATTAAAAAATTTAATTTTAAAGATATTAAAAAAGCAGATGTATTAATTTTAGATGAACAAACTTACTTTAATTTTAATGAGTATACTATTTCAAGGTTATACGAAAATATAAACTTTAAATATATTTTTAAGTCTACTTTAAGATTTTTGTTAAATAAAACTTCTATTTCGGATAGTTTTTTCATTGAATATATTAAACAAACTAATCCAAAAATATGTATTTCTAGTGAAATATCTAAACAAAGTTTTAAAAGTAAAAAATATTTTAAAAATATCACATCAATTACACATCAAATCGCAACCTACTGGCCTTTATATAAAGATATAGTAAAAAAAAGATATAAAGGATTTAAAACTGATATATTTCTACTTCATTCTGAAGATTATAGAGATTACTTCAATTTTTTAACAAAAAAATTTTATGTGGTTGGATCTTTATCAAATAATCAAAAACCATTTATTTCTTCAAAAAAAAAACCTAAATTCGATATTATGTTTATTTCAGAATTTAGAAAAAAAAATAATGATTATTTAGGAACTAATAAGAATTTAAGTGATATCTCATTTTCAATGGCCTGCTCTTCATATTTAATAAAATTACTTAAAAAATATTGCGAGAAAAGAAAAAAAACAATGGTTATCGCGTTGGCTAGTAATAGAAAGGAAAAACATTCAATTTCCAGAGACGATGAAATAGAATTTTATAAACGTGATTTTCCAAAGGTAAAATTTACAAAAAAAAATTCTTTATCACTTGCAAGTGAAACAGAGTTATCTATATGTTTAACTTCTAATTTAGGACCAGAATTAATATCAAGAAAACAGAAAGTTTTATTTTTAAATGTCAATCACTTCTTTTTAGATTGGGAGCTGTTTAAAAAAAAATCAAATATAGGACTACATTGGTATAAAGGAAATAATGAAAAAATTATTTTTAAAAAATTAGACTCTCTTTTGAATATGAAGAAAGAAATATGGGAAAAAAAGTTAAAAAGATTTAACAATAATTTACCATATGATTTCAAAAATAAAAAAATACTCAAAATAATCCGTTCAGTTTTAAAAGAAAAATATAAATGAAAATTGTAGCTATTGTACCAATTAAAAGTAAGTCAGTAAGAGTTCCTGGAAAGAATTTTAAGTATGTAAAAGGAAAACCGCTATATAAATTTATGCTTGAAAAAATTACAAAATGTAATTTTGATAAAGTATATGTTGATACAGATAGTGACGAAATAAAAAATTTCTGTAAAAAAAATAAAATTAATGTAATCAATAGATTAAAAAGTCTTTCAAAAAATACGGCTAATGGAAATGATTTACTGAATTATCACCAAAAAATTATTGACGCTGATATCTATTTTCAGGTTTTTATCACATCTCCTCTTATAAAAATTTCTACAATAAATAATTGTATTAGATTTTTAAAAAAAACAAAAAAATATGACTCAATTTTAACCTGTAAATCAAATTATACTTGGTACTGGTTTGAAAAAAAACCTGTAAATTACAATCCCAAAATTCTTCCCAGAAGCCAAGATGCAAAACCTGTAGTAGTAGAAACTACTGCTCTTTACGGTATAAAAAAGCAATCATTAAGAAAAAGAAGATGCAGGATTGGTTTTAAACCTTATTTCTACGAAGTGAGTGACATTGAGTGTGTTGATCTAGATAATAAAAAAGATTTTGAATATTTAAAATATATAACAAATTAATGGCAAATCATCTTGTATCCTTTGCTCAATCAAAAGAAGAAATTGATTTTATTTTAAATAAGATTAGTCAAAAAATTTTATTTATTCCATTAAATTTAGAGACATTAATATATTTGAATCAAAAAAAAATATCATACTTAAATCCTAAATATTATTTTACAAATAAAAAACATAAACAATCCTTATTTTTTACTGAAAAATTTATATCTAAATTAAATTATGGAAACTTAACTTTTGAGGGTCTTAGACTGGAATTTAGATCGCAAATAAGATTTATTATAAATAGTTGTATATTTATTATCGAATTATATAAAAAAATTTCAGAAGATAAAAATATTTCTTTAGTTTTGTCAGGCTGGCATGGAAAAAATTTTAAAAAATATAGCTCAAATGAAATATTTCTTGTCTCTTCAATAGTTGAAAATTGTTTCAATTTAAAAAATATAATTAATATTTCATCGGATAACAAAAATACGAATAAAATTCGAAACTTTTACAATTATTTTATAAAACCAAACAATATAGAAAAAAATAGTATTTTAATAAATAATTTGGGTTATAACTTTTATAGAATTTTATTTTATAAAAAATTATTTCAAAAGGTTTATTGCTTTAATTTTGGTGAAAAAAATCTTAATTTTTTAAAAAAGATCGTTTTTTTTTTTATTAGGTTATAGGGAAATAATTCCAGAAAAAAAGAAAATTATATGTGAGGAATTTATAAAGATACCTGATATTCACCTCACTTATGGCCCCTTTGATTTATCCAAAATCATAAATTTGAGGAAAAATGAATTAGTTATTTCGCTCACTGATTCAATTAATAAATTAAAAGCTTTGAATATTCTTTTTAAAAAAAAAAAAATTTAAAAATTATTTTTGTTTTCACTCAAGAGGTTTGGATGGTTCAATAGGGGAATTACTTTATAACACTGAATGCAATACAGTAAATGTAAGCCATGGAACGGTTGTAGAGTCTTACGAAAAATACGATAATTTATATAAAAAGATCATTTCTGATTCTGTTTTTTCAGGTAAATTTAAATATTTTGCCGTCCAATCTGAATTGTGCGAAAAATCCTTATTAAACACAAATTCTAAAATCACAAAAACAATTAAAACGGGAAATTTAATCTTTTCAAATGTTAAAAAAAAAAATTTCAAATAAAAAATATTTGCTATATGCAGTCACACTCAAGCCATTTCATGGTCTACAGTTTTTTGGCGTTGAAATGTTCTATGAATTTTATGAAAATTTAAATCTTTTAAATAATCTTGTCAGCAAAGATAAAAAAATTATTGTCAATGTTCACGCCTCACACAAAAAAATTTTAGAGGAAATAAAACCTTTTTTTCCAAATTTGTGTTTTACGTGTAAAAAAATTGATAAAGTTTTAAATAAATCTTTTGCTTTAATAAGTTTTTCATCAACTGCTATAGAGGACGGTTTAGCTTGCAATAGATATATTATATTATTAGATCAGTGGAATCGTTATCAACATTTTAAACCTTCCTCTGAGAGCGAAAAAAATAAAATTTATTATGTGAATTCTAGCGAACAACTGAATGAATTAATTGATAATTTGAAAAAAAAAAAAATTAACGAAAATAAATTTTTTAAAAATGATTTAAAAAAAAATTATAATAAAATTTTTAATATAAATAATGAAAACTAAAATTAGATATAAATATTCACCTCAACTTAAAATTTATGATGAGCTTATGAATAATTGGGAGCCTTATACCATGTTTAAACATCCAAAAAATTTTAGAAGTAAAATTTTAAATACAGACGATTTTGGTTGCAGATATACAGAAAATAAAAGTTCAAAATATTCACTTTTTAATAAAGATGAAACGAGAAAAATTGATGAAGTGGCTATATTCGGGGGTTCAACAGCTTTTGGAGTAGGATCTACTCATGATTCTAAAACTATTAGCTCAATTATTTCTGAAAACTCTAACTATCAAGTATATAATATGGGATTCAGAGCTTACAATAATTTTCAGGAATTAATACTTTTTAATCAGATATACAATAAATTTAAAAATTTGAAATATTTAATATTTCTATCTGGTTTTAATGATATTTTTTTATCCCATTATACTGAAAATAATCATAATTTAGAGTCTCCACCATTTTATTTTCAATATGAATTTGAAAATAGAATGAACTTTCCCCATCATTCATTTTACAAAAAACTATTATTCTACTCTTTACCAAGAAACTTAAGATCCAAAATAAACTGGATCTCAGATGATAAAGACATAATTTTTAAGAAAGTTTTCAAAAATAAAAATTATAATTATAATCGTACTAAGTACGATTGGAAAAAAAACTATGAAAAAAATTTAAAGATATGGGGTATTTTATCTAAAAGTTTAGGTTTTAGAATCTTGTTTGTTTTACAACCTTTTTTCCAATGGGTTGATAAAAATCCCTCAATAGAAGAACAAAAAATATTTGAAGAATTAAAAATTAATAATTCTCAAAAAGTTATTCGTTCATTAATGACTATTAAAAGACAGAGTTATAATGAAGCAATCATTTTTTTTAAAGAGGCGTGTGAAAATAACAATATTTCATTTTTAGACATGAACAAACTTATTAGTCAAAGTGAGTCTTCTAATAAATGGTTTTTTGTTGACTCGCTACACCTTAACGATTATGGATATGATTTTGTAGCAAAAAATATTTTAAATTATCTAAATGTTTGAAATTTTTATTTTATTAATAGTCGTATTTATTATTTATTTTTATATCAAAATTAAAAATAAAAAAAAAAATTATAAAGATGATATTTATCCATTTTTTTAAAGATGAAAATAAAACCAAAAAAAAATATATTTTTTGTTGAACGAAAACCCCATTGGTTGAGTAGCAGACAAGGATATTTTACCATGGAAAGAAATGAAAGAGTAGATGAATTCCCAAATTCATTTATGAGAGCTCTTAAAAAAAATTTAAATTCATTCGATCTAAGAACATATCCCGATACCCATTTAATATATGAGGAGGTTTCAAGATGGCTTAAGATTAAAAACAATCAATTAATTATTCATGAAGGAGCTGATGGAGGACTATTGAGAGTTTTTGAGGTTTTTATCAGCGGTGGCGATAGAGTAATTACATGTAGTCCTAGCTTTGCGATGTATCCTGTTTATTGTAAAATGTTTGGTGCAATTCACTGCCCCATAAAACTTAAAGTCAAAAATTACGATTATTTTAGCGAACTGAAGAAAAAGATTATTAAAATCAAACCAAAGTTAGTTGCAATTGCTAATCCAAATCAACCTATAGAGGTGATGCTTAATATCAAACAAATTGAAGAAATATGTAAGTTGTCGCAACGATTTGGATCACTTGTAATTATTGATGAGGCTTATTATCATTTTAATAATATTACAGCCCAACCACTTATTAAAAGATTTAAAAATTTAATAGTAGTAAGAACATTTTCGAAAGCCTTTGGAGTAGCAGGAATGAGAATTGGTTATACAATGTCTAACTCAAAGGTAATAGGTTTAATGCTTTCCATAAAACCTATTTATGAAATCAATGCTTTTAATATGAAGTTGGTAAGACATTTAATTAAAAATATTAAAGTAATGAAAAAATATGTTAAAGAAATTCATAAAGGTAGATCTTTATTAAATAAATTTCTGATGTCAAAAAATATTGAAATGATTGGAAAATTTTCGAACACCGTATTGTTTAAATTAGATAATAAAAAAAAGGTTGATAGAGTAATTAAATATCTTTTCAAAAATAAGTTCATAGTAAGACCAATGATTATTGATAATGACAATAGATACATAAGGACAACATTGGGAAGCTCAAAAATTATGATGAAGTTTAACGAAAAATTAAAAATTGCTTTAGAAAGATATAACTAATGACGCAATGGGGAAAAAAAAACGTTGTAGAATTTTATGCTAATAATAGAGATAAAACATCTGACTTATACTTGTCTGAAAAAAAACCTCTCTCTTATATTAAAAAAAATAAAATTAAGTCAATAATCGACTACGGTTGTGCGGTAGGTGGTTTTTATAAAATATTTCAGAAATATTTTAATAAAAAAATCTCATATCATGGCTTAGATACAGAAAAAAATGTTATTAAAGTTGCAAAAAAAAAAATTTCAGAAATCAAAAAAAGCCAAATTTACACATATTAAAAAAGGAAAACTTAAAGAAAAAGGAAATAATTATAATCTAAGCTTTTGCACTGGCGTTTTAAATCACAATAATAGCTATAAATCTATAATAAGTGAATTAATCAGAGTTTCATCACATTATATTTTTATTGATTCTCCTCGCGTACACCTTGGAAAAAGTTTCGTAGGTAAACTAAATCTCTCGAGTAGATTTCCATCAGAGATTAAAAAAAACAATATAGTTAATAATTATACAGTCAATCTTAAAGATTATTTTTTATTTTTAAAAAAATTGTTTAAAAAAAAGAAAATAAGTAAAGCAGTTTTTTTCTGTGGAAACTTGCCGTACAAAAAAAAATACTTAAAAATTAACAAAAAAATTTATTTTTTGACTTTCTTATGTGAAAAAGAAAAAAAAGTTAAAATTCAAAAGTTTAAAATTTTTACTAAAGATAAAAAAATCGAAAAATTATTTAATAGCATTTTTATTAATGAGTAAAACCGCAATTCTCATTGGATACGGAGGTATGGGTCAAAGGTATGAAAAAGCTTTAAGCTTGATGAAAATTAAGATAATTGCAATATGTGATAAAAATAAAAAAAACTTATTTAAAATAAAAAAAAAAAAAGGTTTAATTATTACAAAAGATTACCGTGATCTATTAAAGATTAAAGCAGATATTCTATGTTTAGCATCAAATACCGATTCAAGATTTAAAATTTTAACTTCATTTTCTAAAAATAATATAATCAAAAAAATAATTACAGAAAAACCGCTCGCTACTTCTTATAAAGATTGTCTATCTTTAAAAAAAATAATTAAGAGTAAAAAAATCAGAATTCTTATAAACACACACAGGTCTTTTTCGTCAAATTTTATAATGGTTAAAAAAATTTTTAGCCAACGAAACGAGACTCCAAATACTATCTTTATAAATTCTCCCTCAGCAGGCTTAGGAAATATGGGTTCAACATTTTTTGATTTAGGTTATTTCTTTTTTAATACTAATGCCAATTTCATTTTTGGAGATATTGATAAAAAAGGAACTATAAATCCTAGGGGTAAAAAATTTAAAGACCCAGGCGGTTATGGTGTTGTGCAATTTAATAAAAATAAAAAACTATTTTTTAATTTAAGTGAGAATACTGGATTGCCTTATGAAATAATAGTAAAAAGTGAAAATTTAGAAGTCGTTATAGATGAGATCAATAATAAATTTATTCTTAAGGAAAGAAATATTAAAATGCAAAAAAAACCACTATATTTTTATTTGTTTAAGCCTAAAATTAAAAGATTAAAATTAAAACATAAATTTGACGTAGTAAAAATGACTTGTTTCTCTATAAAAGAAATTTTAAAAAAAAAATTTTCTTATTACAATTTTGAAAAATCAATTAGGGTTATGGCATTAATTTTTGCCACATATGCTTCAAGTAAAGAAAAAAAGAGAATTAATTTACCTCTAAATAAAAAATTTCATAAAATAAAAGTTAATTTTGCATGAATGTAGCAATTCTTTTTGGAAGAAAAAATAGCAAAAGCATTAAAAATAAAAACATTCTTAAGGTATTTTCAAAACCAATGTTTATGTATCCAATCGATGCAGTCAAAAAAGTTAAAGAGATTGACAAAATTTACGTTTCGTCAGACTCAAAGTTTATTCTCAAAAAATCAAAAAAAAAGGGTTGCATTCCAATAGTTCGACCCAAGTTTTTATGTAACGATAAAGCTCTCTTAGAAAACGCAATTCAACATGGTGTAAATCACTGTCAAAAATTGAACAATAATAAAATAAAAAACTTTGTAATTCTTTTGTGCAATTCAATATGTGTTAAGTCCAAAGATATAAAAGAAGGATTTAAAATTTTAAACAAAATAAAAAAAATTGATACTGTTACTACAATTTCAAAATTTAATAATTTTTCTCCAGTAAGAGCAAAGAAAGTTAAGAAAGATAGGTTACTAAATTATATACCAAACAAAGAATTAAAAAAATTTACTCCTTTATCTTGCGATAGAGATAAAAGTGTACATTCATATTATTGCACTCAATCATTTACTATTTCTAGAGCGAATGTTTTAAAAAATATGAAAAAAAATCCTTTCCCATTCAATTGGATGTCAAAAAAATCGACGTATATTTTTCAGGACTCTTGTGTTGGTGATATTGATTTTCCCTGGCAACTAGAGGCAACAAAATGGTGGATAAAAAAATATTTAAGAAAAAATTAAAAGCTGTAGTTTTTGGTGGATCAGGTTTTATCGGTTCTCATTTAGCTGACTCACTTCACTCAAGAGGATTTGATGTGATTGTAGCTGATTTAAACAAAAGTAAATATTTAAATAAAAAGATTATATTTAAAAAAATAAATATCAAAAATAGAGAAAAAGTTTTTAAGCTAATTAAAAATGTTGACATTGTTTATAATTTTGCTGCTGTTGCTGACATACAAGATTCTTATGATAATCCTTTAAAAACTCTTAACGTAAATATAATTGGATGCGCAAATATTATTCAGGCTTGTGCAGAATACAAAATTAAGAGATTTATTTTAGCAAGTTCTATATATGCAAATACTGACCAGGGCGGTTTTTATAGAGTGAGCAAACAATCTTGTGAGATAATGACACTAGAGTATGCTAAAGTTTACAATCTTAACTATACAATACTTAGATTTGGATCGATTTATGGTCCAAGATCTAATTTAAAAAATGGACTTTTAAAAATTGTTTATGACAGTATTACAAAAAAGAAGTTAATATATAGAGGTACTAGAAAGGCTATAAGATCATATATTTATGTTAAGGACGCAGCTGAGTCTAGTGTAGATATTCTTAATAATAAATTTAGAAAAAAAATAGTTTTGATTAAAGGTAAAAAGGAAATTCGAATTATTAGCCTTCTTTTGATGTTAAAAAAAATGTTGAATTTAAATTCGAAATTATATTTTTTGAATAGAACGCAAAAAGGACATTATGATAAAAAACCCAAACCTATTAAGAGGATAAAAACTACAAAATACTATCGATTAAAATCACAAGATTTTAAGTATTCAATAAAAGAATTAATTAAATTAATAGAAACAAAAAATTATTAACCAGTGTTTCAAAAAAAATTATTTAAGAAATCAAAAGAATTTATTAATCGAGCACAATCAAATAAACTTAATTTTTCAGAAAATTCAAATTTTTTTTTATGTAGTTGGAGCGAGTGCATTGGTTTTCTTAATTTAAAAACCTTGGCCAGACAAAAAATATCAATCATTAAAAAATTTTTATTGTTATTTAAAGAAAATTTTGCATTAAATTCTCACAGGCTGTTTAATGAAACTAAAAAAATAAAAAAAGAATATGACAGTTTGGTTTTTTCGTACTTTTTTCCTGAAAATCTTAAAAAAAATGGCAGTTATTTTGATAAATATTTTTCTGTTGAAACAAAAAGTTACAAAAATATATTATGGGTATTAATACCTTTAAATTTTTCTAGAGAGAATTTTAAATTACAAGAAAACCTTATTCTTTTGAGAAAAATAAATGATAAGAATATCCTTTCACAGGCTGTTTAATGAAACTAAAAAAATAAAAAAAGAATATGACAGTTTGGTTTTTTCGTACTTTTTTCCTGAAAATCT
>MDTB01084430.1_pt1 | contig 18694 bp, 16 predicted proteins | sample 811161 | NCBI WGS metagenome assembly MDTB01 (sample SAMN05326650, study PRJNA326480) | marine metagenome | isolation source: seawater | place: Mediterranean Sea | collected 2009
AGTTCATTAACGGCAAAATCCTCAGACGCTAAAGCCTTTAAATTAGATAATATTTGACCGGCAAAAGCTTCATGAAATTCGATCACATCTAGGTCGTTAAAGTTCATTTTTTGACGGTCCAATAATTTTGAAACCGCATAAGCGGGTCCCAAAAGGAGTTCGTCCTCTAAACGTTGTCCTGTAAATACATAATCCACCACTTCTGCTTTTGGAATAAATCCTAAGGCTTTGGCCTTTTCCTCCGACATTAAGAGTACGGCGCTGGCACCATCTGTGAGAAATGAAGAATTTGCCGCAGTGAGTGTTCCGAATTTTTTATCGAAAGCAGGACGTAAACGAGCCAATTTTTCAATTTTACTATCTGCTCTTATTCCATTATCGGTCTGAATCTCTTTGAATTTTGGTGGAAGCTTTACGCTTACCATTTCCTCAGTCAAAAATCCTTTTTCTTGGGCTTGAGCAGCCATTTGATGGGATCTTACTGCATAAGCATCTTGCTCGGCTCTTGGAATTTCAAACCTTGCTGCCATGATATCACAATCGGCACCCATGGCTTTGTTGGTGGTATATTCAGCTATGGCTGGTCTTTCAGGTATAAAGTCTGAGAAACGCAGGCCGGTTAGAAATTTGAGACCATCGCCCAATCCTTTGAGTTTTTGAGTAAGGAATAATTTTTTACGCATTTTCCTCGGGAACTGTATGGGCGCATCCGAGGTATGATCAATACCTCCTGCAATCATAATATTCGCTTGCCCGGTCATGATTTCTTGACAGGCGTCTGCAATCGCTCTATTGGCAGAAATACAGGCTTGAGAAACGGTTCTACAAGGCACTTTTTGGGGTATTCCAGCTACCAATGCAGCTTCTCTAGCGACATTGGGAGTTTTTACATTGGCAATGACATTACCTAAAACAACTCCGTCTATTAATTGAGGATCGATGCCTGTTTTTTTCAATAAACCCTTGATGGCAAAACCACCCAATTGATAGGAGAGTAAATCCATATAATCAGTCCCTGAACGGAGAAAGGGTGTTCGGCAACCTTCGATAATAACTACCTTTTGCAGTGGATTCATGACGCTAATTTTTTAATTAATTTAAAATAATTCAACTTTTTAAACATATCAGAAGGGATATTTTCTTTGCATTAAAGCATGATCGGTAATTTCTCTACTTAAAGCTTTTGGATTCTGTAGATAGGGTGGCAGAAGTTTGTCCGCAAAGTAGTTCAAGATACGCTTTTCAAATCCTGAAGCAAAGCTGTCGATGGCTTCTTTGGCTTCATTTTGTACTTTATTCAGTGATTTATAGAGATAGAGTTGAGCTATTTTTTCTTGAACAGATAAATCAGTAATGTTCTGATTAGCCGAAGCCAACTTTCGAACTTTTAAATAGACGCTTTCAGCCATATAAGCTTCTGCTAATATCGAAGCGAGGTTTAGGATAATTTCCTGTTCTTTGATTAGGTCTTGTTTTAGCTTTTTACCAGCAGCCCCTAAGATTAGTAAAAACGTATTTTTTATACCTTTGATCAATCTTTGTTCCCGTTTCCAACGGCCACTCTTGCCCCAACGGAAATGTTCAGAAAGAACCATGAAGGGTATTTTTTTACCCGCACCATTGAGATCAAGTTCTTTTGTTTTTAATCCTTTTTTAATCAGTTCGGCGACCGAAAGCATACCATTGATGTCATTGGTACCCTCGTATATTTTAGTGATTCTAGAATCTCTGTAAGCCATTTCTAAACCTAACTCTGCCGCGTAACCCATTCCACCATGTATTTGCATGACTTCATCTGTAGCGAAACATGCTAAGTCAGCACCCACAACTTTTAAAATAGCACATTCAATGGCAAACTCTTTGACACCGTGTAGTTTGGATGTTCCATCGTTTACACCATTTTGAACCAGCGCGTCTATTTTTTCATCTACATTTTTACCCGTCCTATAGACGGCTGCCTCTAGGGCATAGGTCCGCGTGATGATGGTACCAATCTTCTGCTTAATTGCTCCAAAATTAGCTATGGGTTGATTAAACTGCTGACGTTTTAGGGCATATTCAATACCTCTATTCACAGAGAATTTGCCTGCACCCACGCCACCTGAACCAATTTTAATCCTTCCTGTATTGAGAATATTTAAAGCTATTTTGAAGCCTGCTTCTCGATCTCCCAATAAGTTTTGAGATGGGACAATACAATTATCAAAAAATATTTGTACGGTAGAGGAGGCCTTGATACCCATCTTTTTCGCTTCTTCTCCAACACTGAAGCCAGGATAATTTCGTTCCACAATAAAGGCGGATAAATTTTTATCGTCTTCTATTTTTGCAAATACAATATAGATATCGGCAAAGCCACCATTAGTGATCCAAATTTTCTGACCATTGAGACTGTAATTTGTCCCATCTGCAGAGAGCAGGGCTTTTGTTTTTGCCGAATTGGCATCTGATCCCGAATTAGGCTCAGTTAATGCATAAGAGGCGATTAATTTCCCACTGGCGATACCGGGTAAATATTGTTCTTTTTGTTGTTCATTCCCGTAATAATAAATGGGTAGGGACCCTATTGAGGTTTGTGCACCTAGGGTGGTAGCAAAGGCAAAACCCGAGGCCAAAGCTTCATTGAACAAGATACCGGTATTGAAATCAAGACCCATACCTCCGTAGGCTTCCGAAATACTGATGCCACAAAGACCTAAGTCACCCGCCTTTTTTAGCAGTGCCAAGATTTTGTTTCGATCCTCTGATATGGTTGCCTCTAACTCTCTTCCATTTTTAAAGAAAGGCTCTTGGATATTTTGAACGCAAAAATCAATGACCATCTCTTTGATCATTAATTGTTCCTCCGTAAATTCTTCTGAGATGAAAATATCATCAGGGGTAGCATCATCCACGATGAATCCGCCCCCAGTCAGGCGGGAACGATGCGGGTTAGTATTCACTTTTTTGGTTGAGGGGTCTCCCATTAGTTTACATATATGACTTCTAAAAAATTGCTAAAAGGCATAAAAATAGCCTAATAATGATTTAATATTTTAATAATAAGTTACTCCACTATATCAAATAGCATGCCATCAAATGAGCGATGAGGATACGCTAGTTATTAAACTTAAAGTTAGATAATATTGTTATGCATGCAGCGTAATTTATAAAAAAAATAAAAATCCAAAATGTATTAATACTAGGTCATGTATTATTTCAGGTTACTCAGCCAAACCAATGGCCTTTTCGGAACTGCTCTAATCTAATTAAAGCCTAATTTTTCTCTTCAATTAATAATTAACTTTGTCTCCGTGCAACTTTATTGCTTCATGTGGCATCCCCTTATTGTAACCTTAAATATTAATGTTATTGATCCAAAAATCAATTGTTCTTGATGAAATCTTGTTGAAATGCAAAAACAAGGATAGAAAAGCTCAAAACGAGCTTTTTGAAAAATTAGCATCTAGAATGCTCGGCATTTGCTTTCGATACATAGCCGATCGGTCTGAGGCTGAACATATCATGATTGTGGGAATGGTTAAAGTTTTTAATAAAATTGATCAATATAAAGGTGATAGTCCTTTTGAGGCTTGGGTCAGACGCATCATGATCAATGAATGCTTAATGTACTTGAGAAAAACAAAAACGATGACCTTACTAGGAACTTCTATTGATACTTATGAGGAAAAAATGGTGGACCATTGGTCTGAAGATTCCATTGATTCTGAAGTACTTGTTGGATTGATTCAGTCTCTTCCTTTAGGTTACCGTAGTGTATTTAACCTATATGCCATAGAGGGATATTCACATGCTGAGGTTGCTGAGATGCTTCAAATAAGCGTGAATACATCGAAATCACAGTTAAGCCGAGCCAGAAGTTTTTTGCAGAAGAGATTGGTCGCATTAAATATCCAGAAACCTAAAAACCATCGCAATGAAATCATCTAATGAAATCGATCGTAAGTTTAAGAATGGTGTGGACAATTTTGAACTCACGCCTAAATCAAATAGTTGGGATCAAGTGGTCGAGAAAATCGATCAAAATAACAATCATCATTTTTGGATTGCGAGCGCCGCGGCCGTTTCACTGCTCTGCATCTTCACTTTTATTTTGGTTCAAACAATGTCTGAATCATCAACCGAACCAGTAATGGCGGTTAGAAATAGATTTAATTCAGAACTACCCAAGGCCATTCCTGAATTAGAAGTGAATAAAGAATCTGGAGTTGTCGCAATTATTCCGAAGATGGACATTATTAAGATGGCTAAGGCGCCTGAAATCCTTGAGAACGATAATTCTGAGCGCTCAGCAAAGGTAATGATCTCACTGAAGTCAAAATCCTTTGAACCTATTGCGGTTATGGAGCCCAAATTCTCGATTCAATTGGCTTATTTGATAAGTTCTGATGATGTAGTTATGATTAAAAAAGAATCACAAAGAAAGACACTCGCCAAGATTTTAAAATATGCGAGAAACAAGGCTCCTGCCGATATCATTGGAGACTTAAGAGCTGCAAAAAATAATTTTTTGCAGTTTGAAAAAATGATTGCTAAAAATGATTGATTACATAACACCTTCATATATTACGCGCTTTTTCTTATTATGCATCTTGACTTATCCTTTGTCATTATTTGCCGATCCTACTGCTGATACGGTGATTATAGAGTTTGAGGATGAAACACAAATCATCATTTATGCTGAGACCAAAGCACAATTGAAACAACTCAATGATTACAACATCAATCGGATTGTTTCGGATTTGAATAATGCTGTGGGCGGAAAGGAGTTACCAGATTATTATCATATAAAAAACAACTCTGGTAAAAGATATTTAAGGGATTCAACTCTCATTTATGAAAGTGGAAAGGATTTTAAGATTCGAATGGGTAATGTAACTCTTGAAATTGATGGGCTCAAAGAAGATCAAAGTTTAGAAGATAAATGGTATGAATTGGCAGATGAATTTTCAAATTGGCATTTCGAGAGCGGGCAAGAATATTCTTACGATAGTATTGAAGGTTTTAGGCGAACTTATTATAAAAAAACGCCCTGGATTTCTGATTTTAAGCGTTACAGTTATGAAGAAAATCAATATAAAAAGACCGTTCATAATTTTAATATTGAAATGGGATTAAATAATTGGTTAGATAAAGGCGGAAGTCTAAATGGCCTTTCTGATGACAGTTATTCCGTTAAACCTTGGGGCTCATGGTATTTTGGATTGGGCTCAGTCAATAAAACCCACCTGAAAAATATTCTGTTTTTAGAATGGGGTACAGGTCTAAGCTGGTACAATTGGAAATTGGAAGATCCAAGTTATCAGGTCACTAAAGCTACCACGCAAGTCAAATTTGCTCAGCCAGCCAATATAAATGATATAGAAGCTATTAAGAGTAAGTTGGTGGCAAGCTACTTGAATGTTTCATTGGTTCCTTTAATGGATTTTACCCAAGGCGCCCGTAAGGTGATCGTGAATGAAGCAGGTAGTTTTAAATGGAATAGGTCAAAAAAAATAGGCTTTCGAATAGGGGTAGGTGGCTACTTGGGCTACCGGATGTATGGACGTTCAAAATATGTGCATAAAGAAGGCAATAAGTTGAGAAATAAAGAAAAAGAGAATGGAAACTTCTATTTGAGTAATGTACGCTATGGACTCAGAGGTAGAGTTGGTTGGAGAGAAATGGATCTTTTTGTGAATTACGATTTAAATCAAGTTTTCACCAGTGGTAAAGGACCTGAGTTAAATGCCTTTTCCTTTGGGATCATTCTATAATTAGAAGTAGGCATTAAATTAAAGAACGTTATTATGATGATTACACAAGTATAAATCAAGGCGTTTAGGGGATTACCTTTTTTCGAATACCCTCACATAATCTATGATTAGTTTTTGAGAGGTGAGATTAGGATCTATACCTTGAGCGCCACCCCAATTCCCACCTATGGCCAAATTTATAATTAAATTATGCGGTTTATAAAAAGGCCACTCTAGGTCGTTCGCTGTTTTGTCGTAGACATAAGAGGGCACCCCATCAATAAGACCTATCATTTCATTTGGACTCCATTCCATTGTGTAAGTATGAAAACTACCGACCATATTTTTTACCTCGGTTTTACTGGTTATCTGATTGTTGCGTTTAAAATAATAAGCAGGAGTATGAACCGATAGGTGGGCGATACCATTACCCGATAGTGGATGTATTTCATAACCGACATTTTCTAAAATATCTATTTCTCCACAATATGGCCATGATCCTTCATCAACGTAGCTATCTCCTAACAGCCATCCAGCGGCCCAATATCCTTTTCTGTCGGGAACACGAGCTCTAAATTCTATTTTCCCATACAAAAAAGAAACTTTACCTCTGGTAGTGAGGCGGGCAGAGGTCCATCTACTTTTTTGAACATCTTTAAGAGCCTCTATAATGAGATTCCCTTTTTTTATTCTGGCATTTTTTTGATCTCCTTGGGTATAATATTGGATTTCGTCATTTCCCCACCCCCAATTGCCTACATCGAACACCCATTTTGAGGTATCTATCTCAGATCCATTAAATTCATCAGACCAGACCATGGCCCAGTCTTCACCCTCCATACGCTGGGTATAGGTTTGAGGTGAGTATTCATGAACGGACAACAAATCAAATGTTATTTTTTGAATTTTAGTAGCACCCTTTATATGTAATTTGATTTTGTGTGTACCGATATTCAGCGGACTACCATCTACAAGGCCATAACCAAGCTTTTTATCAAAGGAAATTTGGCCTGTAATCTTGTATTGTCTTGCTTCTTTATTGTCTATATAATCTTCAAGACAAACAGTTGCATCGGAGTGACCGGAGCCATAAATTTTTACTTGATACCTTCCCGCTTGAGAGACGTTCAAATCAAAAATGATCCAACCCTGATTTGTCGTCTTAAATTGTTCATCTTCCACTTCCACATCCGTGGATATTTCGAAATAGTTAGTCGTAGAGAGTGAGATGAGGTCTACTTCTTGAAATTGGACCTCTTTTTCTTGACGCAATGATTTAGCGGTACAACTTATTAAAAAAATGAGAATAGGGGTAATTGATTTTAGGGTCATTTGATCAATTCGGTTTCAAGTTCTTCTAAGGATTTTCCTTTGGTTTCTGGTAATATTTTTAATAAGACAAAGAAGCCCACCGCAGCAAGAGCTCCAAAGATGAAGAAACTCATGGCGTTACCTAAGTTTGATAACTCCCATGGAAATACAAGCTGTACGGCAGAGCTTATAAATGAATTAACGAAGGCAACAATGCCAATGGCAATTCCCCTGTATTTAATGGGATATAACTCAGACAATAAGACCCACATGACGGGTCCAAGTGAGAAGGCAAAGCAGGCGATAAATCCTAAAATACCTACAAGAACTAAAGTAGCATTTATTTTGGTGGCTGCCTCAAGAATGAGGCCGTCATTTTTAGAGTACGTACGGTTTCCCAAGATGATTTTCATTTCTTCTTTAAAGTCGACATCATTTTGGTATACATTATCCGCAATAGGGATCAGGTTTTCTGACTTTTCGAATTTGAACTGATGAATATCTTGTAATTTAAGTTGATATGTAGCTTGACTAAAGCCGAAAGCACATAAAAGTAAACTTATGGCAATACCCCCTGTACCCACAAGCAGTAAAGGTCTTCTTCCTGCTCGATCAATTAAGTACATCGTAATAAAGGTGAAAATGACAGTAACAGAGCTTAATAGGATGCCCGATGAAAAAGCAGCATCGGTACCTATACCCGTTTGTTTAAAAATAGAGGTAGCATAAAAATAAATGGCATTTATCCCTGTAATTTGTTGTAAAACACCTACTACCAAACCTAAGACCATAATAAAACGTAAACTGGGTTTTAAAATATCGGTCCATTTGACTTGCTGTAATTCTTTGTCTTTATCGATACTTTTTTCTATCGAAGATATTTCCTTTTCAGCTCTATTTTTACCGTGAATTTGATTGAGGACTTGTTTGGCTTCTATGTATTTATTTTTAAGATAAAGCCATCTAGGACTCCTTGGGACGAAGAATAATGCCAGAAAATAGAGCAGTGCTGGAAAGAGTTCTACGCCGAGCATCCATCTCCATACATTTTCATCATTCAAGAATAAATGCTCAGGGCTATTGTATTTATTGAAAAAATAATTACTCAAAAAAGCGGCAAAGAATCCCAAAACAATGTTTAGCTGCTGTATGGAGACCAAAACTCCCCGATTTTCAGCTGTTGAAATTTCAGCGATATACATGGGTGCCAAAATTAAAGCAGCACCGAACGCGAGCCCTCCAATCATTCTGGCCAGAGACAACATCTCATAGGTAATCGCATAAGCTGATAGCAATGCCGATACGGCATAGAGGAAAGCAACCAATAAGAGCATTTTTTTTCGTCCTAAACGATCACTCAACCTCCCAGAAAAAATCATGGCGATCATGGCTGCCCAAGAAGGTGCACTAACTACCCATCCAATCTGCCCATCGGTTAAATTGAATTCAGGTCCGACGTAAGACATCACACCTGAAATAATACCCGCATCAAACCCAAATAAAAATCCCCCGAGAGAAACGACAAAGGAGATGAACAGTAATTTTTTTGACATATTTTTTGATTATTGTGGGTTCTTTTTTTGGTTTATATTCTACTTCCTATTAAATAGATGCTCAATTTATACAGAAATTAGTTTGGGATTGATTTTGAAACCTAACGACTTAATTTTTAATTGAAATTGTTTAAGTGCAAGGTTTTCATTAAAAAGCAAGACAAACATCATCTTTGTAGAAATATTGCAGTTTTATATGAACTTTTAGTTGTTTTATTAAGTTAAATCAGGGTATTATTGTTTATATGCAAAAAATCAACATAATTGGTTCTGGCTTTTCTTCTTTGTCTGCTGCGTGCTATTTGGCCAAGGCTGGATTTGAGGTAGAGGTATTTGAAAAAAACAAATCTATAGGAGGAAGGGCTCGAAAGATGGTCAAAGAAGGATTTACTTTTGATATGGGTCCTAGCTGGTATTGGATGCCAGATGTTTTTGACAAGTTTTTTCAAGATTTTGGGAATAAAACCTCAGATTTCTATGAATTGAAACGCCTAGCCCCAGCCTATAGGGTTTATTTCGAAGATGGGACTTCAATAGATATTCCAGATTCATTAGAAGAAATTTTCAAAATATTTGAAAAAGAAGAAGAGGGAGCGGGTCACCTTTTAGCTAAACTTCTTGAAGATGCGGGCCATAATTATCGCATAGCTATTGAGAAATTAGTTTATAAACCAGGTATTTCTCCGCTTGAACTCGTGACCTTTGAAACTGTCAAGAAGCTAGATCAGTTTGTGGTGCCCATTAGCAATCAAATAAGGAAACGCTTCAAGAATCCAAAGCTCATAAAAATTTTGGAATTCCCCGTGTTATTTTTGGGAGCTAAACCTCAAAATACGCCAGCTTTTTATAATTTCATGAATCATGCAGATTTCGTTTTGGGTACATGGTATCCCATTGGAGGGATGTACAAAGTAGTGGAGGCCATGGAAACTTTGGCTTTATCACTGGGTGTGAAAATACATACAGGGAGTAATGTAGAAAAAATAGCGACAGAAAATGGTGTTGCAAATGGGCTGGTGATTGATGGAGTATGGACGCCCTCGGATGTTGTGCTGAGTGGGGCAGATTATCATCACACAGAAACGTTATTGCCTAGTGATCTAAGATCTTACAAAGAATCTTATTGGGAGAAAAAAACATTTGCTCCGTCTTCACTATTGTTTTATGTCGGTTTTGATAAAAAACTAACTGGCATACTACATCACATGTTGTTTTTTGATACTGATTTTGAAGCCCATGCCAGTGAAATATATGACGACCCTAAATGGCCGAAGGCTCCTTTATTTTATGCCAGTTTTACGAGTTTGACCGATCCTTCAGTAGCGCCCGAGGGTAGAGAAAGTGGTTTTTTCCTCGTTCCTTTGGCACCTGACTTAGAAGATTCTGAAATCTTACGAGAAAAGTATTTTGATATGATACTCGCACGATTAGAAAAGCACACTAAGCAATCCATCAAAGCATTCATTTCCTTTAAGGAGTCCTATTGTCTCAATGATTTTAAAGCGGATTATAATTCTTATAAAGGAAATGCCTACGGATTGGCCAATACCTTATTTCAGACGGCATTTTTAAGGCCGAAAATAATGAGTAAAAAAGTAAAAAATTTATATTTTACTGGACAACTAACCGTCCCAGGACCCGGCGTACCCCCTTCTTTGATTTCTGGTAAAATTGCGGCGGAGCTGATCTCTCAAAATATGAGTAAACAAGTTTTAACATGACGTTGTTATACGATGAATTGACCCAGGCGTGTAGTAAAGAAGTAACCCTAAAATACAGTACTTCCTTTTATAAGGCTGTAAACCTATTGTCTCCAACCATTCAACAAGACATTCATAATATTTATGGGTTTGTGAGATTTGCAGATGAAATTGTAGATACCTTTCATGAGCACAATCAAAAGGAATTACTTAAGCAATTTGAAGAAGATTTTTATGCGGCACTTAAGGTAGGAATTAGTTTAAATCCTATTCTCAATTCCTTTCAAGAAACGATCCTTAAATATGATATTGACATAGCCTTAGTCGATGCTTTTCTGCGAAGTATGAAAATGGATCTTTATAAATCGCAATATAGTACTCAGGAGGAGTATAAGCAATATATATATGGATCTGCTGACGTGGTCGGCTTGATGTGTCTTAAAGTTTTTGTCGAGGGAGATCAAAGCTTGTATGAATCACTAAAAGAAAGTGCCATGCGGTTGGGTTCAGCTTTTCAAAAAGTAAATTTCCTGAGAGATATTAAAAATGATCTAGATGTGTTAAATCGCTCTTATTTTCCCCAAGTGGATTTGGAGAACTTAGATGAACCATCTAAAGACGTTATTATCAAAGAAATACAGGAAGATTTTCAGGTAGCGAAAATCGGAATTACACAGTTACCTTTAGTTGCTAAATTAGGGGTCTATACTGCTTATTCATATTATTTCGAGCTTTTGGTAAAATTAAAAAAAACACCGTCATCAAGACTTTTGGAAACTAGAATAAGAGTTAATAATTTCATGAAAACTTATTTATTTTTTAAATCTTATTTAAAAGTTAAATTTAATTTCGTTTGAAACTCATTTTTATTTGGCTCATATTAACTGCACTATTTATTCCTGACTTGAGTATCAGGGAGGAATTTCACAGTCAAAAAATTACGCAGGCTTATTTAGATGAAACACAATCAGATGCGCAATGGGATTTAAATCCTTTGGTCATGGCTTATGTAGGAGTCTCGGAGACCATGATGGCAGAAAATGCTTTCTGGCCTGGAGAAAAATGGAATTATTTCAATAGTGGTAAAGAAAAAATTGAAAAGGCGATTGATCAAAACAAAGACAATCCAGAATTAAGATACCTTCGACTGCTAGTTCAACTCAACGCACCTAGCTTTTTAAGCTATGATGAAAGTATTGAAAAAGATTTGGAATTTTATATTAATAATATCCTGAATTCAGGATTAAATATGACGTGGATAAAAAAATTTTGTGACAATTTATTAAATGGGAAACGTCTATCTGATTTACAACAGGGTCGGTTGAATGCTTTTTTACTTGATATAAATGATTAATTTTGAATAGTTAAAATATATTGGTCTAGATGAACATCATTGCTTTTGTAAGTACTTTCTTTTTTATGGAATTCGTAGCTTGGTTTGCCCATAAATACATTATGCATGGCCTATTATGGAATCTTCATGAAGACCATCATACCAGAGAAAATGAGGCACATATTTTTGAACGAAATGACAGTTTCTTTTTGATTTTTGCCACCCCAAGTATGCTCTGTATCGTATTAGGTGCTCATTTCTCTATTTTTTATCTGATGGCTATTGGCTATGGTATCGCAGCTTATGGTCTTTGTTATTTTTTGGTGCATGACATCTTTGTACATCAAAGAATTAAAATTTTCACCAGATCAAATAATGTTTACTTGCGTGCCATACGTAAAGCCCATAAAATACATCATAAAAATCGGATGAAAGAGGATGGTGAGTGCTTTGGGATGCTCCTGGTCCCACTCAAGTATTTCAAATCAGAGTGGAGCAAATGAGGCATTTTTTATATTTGTTAATAGATATTGTAACTATTTTTATACCTTTTTTTTTAGTTTTCATCCTCGCATAAAATTTCATAAGAAATTCAAAGCTTTTTTTCCTGCGATGGTCCTCAGTGCGTGTGCTTACCTCAGCTGGGATATTTATTTTACTGTGCAAGAAATTTGGGGTTTTAACCCATATTATCTTATGGCGCTGCGTATTTGGCAGTTGCCCATTGAAGAAGTGCTCTTCTTTGTATGTATCCCTTTTGCTTGTGTTTTTTCTCATTACACATTGATAGCGATCGCTCCCCAGGGTGGATTGTCCAAAGGTATGACTAATCTGATCAGTGCTTTTTTAGCTCTGATTTTAGTACTGATGGTGGTGGTCTTTTTTGATAAAACCTACACTGCTTTCAATGCTTTTTTTACATTGACGATATTGGTAGTCACTTTTGTATCAAAACCTATATTGTTGAGGAGGTTTTACATCGCTTGGGCCCTACTTATGTTTCCCTTTTTAATGGTCAACGGTGTGCTTACGGGTAGTTTAATTGATGCACCCATCGTTTGGTATAATAATGCTGAGAATTTAGGTATCCGAATCTTTACCATTCCAGTAGAAGATGTATTCTACGGCATGGGCTTGGTTTTGCTGAATATTTTATTGACCGAAACCTTTTTACCTAAAGCCTTAAAGTACAGAGCACGTTAATCTTGATGGGATGAAAGGCCTATCTTATAGGTACTCAAGACTCTTTCACGTGCAAATTTATGATCAATCATTGGGGGGACATAGTCAAAGGAATCTAATTCAGGGATCCATTTTTTGACATAAATTCCTTTGTCATCGAATTTTTGTTGCTGAGAAGTTGGATTAAATACCCTAAAATAAGGGGTAGCATCACAGCCCGTACCTGCCGACCATTGCCAGTTGCCGTTATTAGAAGAAAGCTCATAATCTAAAAGTTTTTGAGCAAAATAGGCTTCTCCCCAACGCCAATCAATGAGTAAATGCTTACAAAGAAAACTTGCAGTGACCATGCGCGCGCGATTATGCATATATCCCGTGGCGTTCAATTGTCTCATGCCCGCATCAACCATAGGATAACCCGTCTTACCTGCACACCATTTTTCAAATTCCTGTTCATCATTTCTCCAAACAATACTATTGTATTTCACCTTAAAGTTCTCAATGACTACCCTTGGAAAATGGTAGATTATTTGCATGAAAAATTCGCGCCAGATCAATTCACTTAAAAAGACCGCATCTGTTTCTTTAAGCGTACCGATTATTTTCCGAACACTGACACTCCCAAATCTCAAATGTGGACTCAGATAGCTCGTATTATCGGTACTAGGTAAGTCTCTACTTTTGATGTATTCGTTGAGTGATGAGAGATCATAAGGCTTGACCTTTATGGTGGCAACTTTGAAATTCATACTACTCAAAGTGGGTAAAGCTTGCGTTTTTTTATAGAGGGCTTTGAAGTTTGAAGCTTCAGATGATAACATTTCTTTGCTGAAATAAGAAAGCCATTTATTTTTATAGGGAGTAAAAACAGTATAAGGTTTGCCATCTGCCTTTAAAATTTCGTTTTCTTCAAAAATAACCTGATCCTTGAAGGTATGTAAGGCAATACCATTTTCTGAGAGTAATGCGGCAATTTCTTGATCTCTCTTCCGTGCATAGGGTTCATAGTCTTTATTAATGAACACCGAGGTGATGTCGTAACTCTCTATCAAAGACTTCCAAATGCTAAGTGGACAACCAAACATACATTGTACCCCACTTTCAAATGGATGAAGCCTTGAGTTGATGTCTGTTAATAAATCATGAATGAAACCCAATCGGGCATCTTGTTTTGGCAAATCGGACAAGATATCTTGATCAAATATAAATATGGGAAGTACTTGGTTACCTGATTTTAACGCTGCATGAAGCGCAGTGTTATCCTCAAGTCGAAGATCTCTTCGGAACCAAAAAATAGCAATTTTCATTTATTTTGTAAGATTATTTAACATGCCTTTAAAGAGAAAACCATGAAAGGGAAAAACAGCATACCAGTAAAGTCGACCCCAAACACCTTTGGGTCTGAAAGTAGCCGTTTGCTCTAAATAGGTTCCTTTAACTTTGAATTCTAACCAGGCTTCCCCAGGGAGTTTCATTTCAGCAAATAAGAGTAATCTACCTTCTTCTTTGTCCGCATATAAAACACGCCAAAAATCTATGGCATCCCCAACATGGAGAATATCTTCTTGCGTTCTACCTCTACGCAGTCCAACCCCTCCGAACAGTTTGTCTATAAACCCTCGCAATTTCCACAACACATTGGCATAATACCAACCTCTCTGACCTCCAATACGCCATATACGATCAACGCATTCTTGCTTATGTGATATTTTATTGGATCTTTTATCTTGAAAACAGCCAAAAATGGGTACTTGAAGAAATTCGGAGATATTGAGATTAAATGCACTACTGATCAGGGAATCTTTCCAGCTGGATACAATCCTATTTTCTACAATTTCTGAAAGCGTTTTTTTGAGTGCTTCTTGATATTTGATGGGTTCAATATTTATAATTTTCAGTAATTCAAGGTCTCTACATACTACCTCAACTTTCATACTACTTACGAGGGCAGAAGCCAATTTGAAAGAGGTGGAAGTAACAAAGTAGAGCCAGTAAGAGGATAATTTTGGAGTCATTATGGGCACGGTAAAGATGAATCGCTTCAAGTTTCGAGCCTTTGCAAATCCTAAAAGTATTTCTTTGTAGGTCATGACTTCGGGACCTCCAATGTCAAAATTCTTATCATAGGTTTTCTCATTCCCTAAGGTTTTGACAAGACAATCTAGGACATTGTCAACTCCTATAGGTTGACATTTGGTATTGAGCCATTTGGGGGTAATCATGAGGGGTAATTTTTCGACCAAGTCACGAATGATCTCAAAAGAAGCACTGCCCGAACCTATAATGATACCTGCACGTAAAGTGGTCAAAGGATAAGAACCTAGGCTCAATTCATGCTCGACCGTACGTCGCGATGATAAATGTGCTGACAATGAGTCCTCATTGGTAATTCCACTGAGGTAAACTACATGTTTCAGGTCTTTGTTTTTCATAATTTCACGAAAATGGATAGCAGATTGTTTCTCTAAATTTTCATAATCATGGGTGTTGGACATAGAATGCATCAGATAATAAGCTCCTTCAATGTCTTGAGGTATCTTTCCTAGAGACTTGAAATCCAAGAAATCGACTTCAATGACCTCTATTTTATCTAAAATAGAAGTGGGTGCCGAAAATCTATTTTTGTCTCGAACGGTACAAACTATGTGATGGCCATGATATATTAATTCGAGGAGTAGTCTTTTTCCTATGTAGCCTGTAGCTCCCGTTAGTAATATTTTCATGCGGTAAATGTCAAACTTTCTTCTTTCTCAAGATAAGCTTTTTTATGTCTTTCTCAAGGGCATTGGGTGGTGTATAGGGTCCATATCTACGAAAGGGTATTCCTTCATTGGAGATTAAGAACTTGGTAAAATTCCACTTGATTCGACTTCCAAATAGTTCAGATATTTCATTCTTTAAGTATTTAAATACGGGATGTGCATTGGGGCCATTTACTTTTATTTTTGACATTAATTGAAAGGTGACTCCGTATTTTAAAAGGCAGGAAGTTTCCATTGTCTCATTCGATTCAGGTTCCTGAGACATGAATTGATTACAAGGAAAGCCCAAAATGACTAGCCCCTTGGATTGATATTTATGATGTAACTTCTCGAGCTGTTTAAATTGAGGTGCCAAACCACAACGTGTTGCTGTGTTTACAATCAACACTATTTTATCATTAAATTGATCAAATTGAATCTCATCTCCAGTAACATTTTCTGCCTTCAATTGATAAAATTCCGGCTTGGGTTGCCTAGGAGCAATTTTGGCAGTAATCATAGGTTAGGCTATTTTTTTTAGCGTCATGGGACTTTTTATTTCAATATGTGTCGCTTTTAGCTCATGCATCAGATTATATAAACCAAAAAAGGTACGATTCACGTATATAAAATGTTTTGACCCGCGATTTCCATTATATCTTCTTAATTCGGTTTTTTGAGCAAATTCTTGTGCCATGTTTGAGAGGGCATCAAAAAAGGTTTTGTTTGAAAAGTCAAAATAATCGGTATGGAAGGGTTGGGTAAATAAGCTCAGCAGGTCATGAAAGACCTCTTTGAAAAAATTAAGTTCTTTTTTTGAATCATTTGGTCTTAATATTTCGAGCTCATAAAGTTTCTTTTCAAAAAGGATTTTGTTATTGATATTTTCTTTCTCTGAGAGCATGAAATAAGGATAATAAAACGCATCAGGTAAACTTTTTATACAACCAAAATCAAGAGCGATGAGCTCTTGCTCTTTTGAGACCAAGAAATTACCAGGATGTGGATCGGCATGCATTTTTCTTAGGACATGAATTTGATACATGTAGAAGTCCCAAAGGGCTTGGCCTAATTTGTTAGCCAATCCAGGATCATTATTTTGAGCGGCAAATTCCGTAAGGTGGAGTCCATTCATCCATTCCATACTGATGATCCGGTCGGTTGAATGTTCTTTGTAATATTCAGGGAACCTCATGTGGGGAATGTGTTTGCATGCTTTTGCAATTTCAATACTTTGATCGACCTCAAGAATATAGTTGGTTTCGTCAATGAGCTTTTCTTCTACTTCTTTAAAATATTTATCGGAATCTTTGCCCTTAATATTGAACATTCGGATAGCGATAGGTTTGATCAAAGACAAGTCACTGCTGATACTTCCTGCAACCCCAGGATATTGAATCTTGACAGCTATTTTTTTTCCGCCTTTTTCAGCTTGATGTACTTGACCAATACTTGCGGCATTGACAGAAGTAGTGTCAAACTTATCAAAAATTTCATGAGCAGATTTTCCGAAATATTTTCTAAAAGTTTTATTGACAAGTGCGGGGGACAATGGGGGTACAGAAAACTGCGAAAGTGAAAATTTTTCTACGTATGCCGCAGGCATGATAGATTTTTCCATACTCAGCATTTGGGCTACCTTTAACGCACTACCTTTTAGATTTTTAAGGCCATCATAGATATCATCTGCATTGTCATTGTTTAATGTTTTTTTAGCTTGCTCCTGATTTTGAGTAAGGCGGTTGCCGTAGTATTTGATATAGTTAACACCCACTTTCGCTCCAGTCTTAACAATTTTGGTTGCTCGCTGAATTTTTGTTATTGGAATTTGATCGATCGTCTCCATTTAATTTTTCCGCATTATTTTCTCCTTAACAAAAAATTTACCTAAATCCAACAGACTTTTCAGTGGGGTGATATTCATTAGTTCAAAACTCGTTTTTACCGATTTCTCAATAAAAATATCTGTTTTTTCAAAAGATGCACTGGCATCTTCCATCCAAAAATTAATGGTAAATAACAATTGTTGCCAAGAGAGTTCGGAAAGCCCTTTCTGCTTTACTTCTTCCAATTTTTCTTGTTTTAAATCCAATGTTTGGATATCCAATCCATCTACAAATTTCTTGAATAATTCTTTTAAACCGACCAATACGCCATGTGTCTTGAGATTAGCTTTGCTCGATGAGAGGGTCATGATGACATAACTTCTATTGGCTTTTAGAACTTCAAAGAAGGTGAAATAAAAGCTGAGTAGTTTATTTTGAGCGTCAAAATTTTGAAACTCCTCATTTTTCTCAAGAAGTATCATGGTATTGTCAAAAAAGTTGCTGAAAATAGATTTTTCCAGCGATTCGAAGGTACCAAAAAAGTTATAGAATTCAGCTTCGGTAAAACCATTGTCCTTACCAAACTTATAAACTGATTCCGGAGTGCTGCTGTGCTCTAGTACATGCTGCATGTACGCTGTGATGATGTCTTTTTGAGACTTATTTTTCTTCGCCATGTGTTTAAATTTAACTTGCTAAAATATTAAACTCTTTGTTTATCGCTATGGTTCGGTAATCAAAAATTTCTTTAAGTTTATTTTTAATGATTAGGGTGTTGGCTATCGCTCCAATGAAACCAAAGGGTGGGATGTAGGTAATTAAATCAACCATTTTAACTCCTTTATTGTCAGGAATCAGTTTGTGCTGATGATGCCACATCTTATAAGGTCCCACTCTTTGTTCGTCGATAAAATAATCCATTTCTTTTACCTGAGTGATTTCTGTCATCCAGTTCATTTTTATGCCCAGAAAGGGACTTACTTTATAGGTGATGATCATGCCCGGGTACATCTTGATATTGTCATCTTTTGAAGTGATATTGAATCCCATCTCTTTGGGAGTAATTTTTTTAAGATTTGAGGGAGAAGAAATGAATTCCCATACTTTTTCGAGGTTAGCGGCAATGTGTTGTTCTACGGAAAATTGGTAAAATGCCATACTTAAAATTGAGTGAATTAATGATATGTTTTTTTATGACCTAAGAATTAATGCGCACCTTTTATATTAAGGAAATAACATACAATTTCTAAACATAAAATTCTGCTAATTTGTTCACAGAAGCGATGAATGTAAGAATTATTTTAGTTTCGAAC
>MDTB01231697.1_pt1 | contig 18694 bp, 10 predicted proteins | sample 811161 | NCBI WGS metagenome assembly MDTB01 (sample SAMN05326650, study PRJNA326480) | marine metagenome | isolation source: seawater | place: Mediterranean Sea | collected 2009
GATTTTGAAGTATGGGATGACGGCGCAGCCGGCCTTCAACAAGCAGTTTGACCTGATTGCGACCAACCTCCGCTCCAACCACAAGAACGGGTATGTCAATGTGGTGGTCAGCGGCCAGGCCACCCAACTCGAGCGCTTGCACGACGTGTTCCACGACCGGCAAGAGGAGGAAGAAGAACCGGTGCCTTACAAGCCCATCCCCATGGAACTCAGCGAGGGGTTTGTGGACAAGGAGCTCAAAGTGTTGGTGTACACCGACCACCAGTTGTTTGAACGGTACCACCGCTTCCGCCTCAAAGAAGGGTTCCGCAAGAACAAAGAAGCGCTCACGATCAAGGAATTGATGGCTCTGGAAGTTGGCGACTACGTGGTGCACATCGACCACGGCATCGGCGAGTTCAGCGGCCTGCACAAGATTGAGGTCAACGGAAAAATGCAGGAGGCCATCCGCCTCACTTACCGCGGAGGCGATGTTCTGTACGTGAGCATCCACAGCCTCCACCGCATTTCCAAATACAGCTCCAAGGAGGGCGCCCAGCCCAAGATCAACAAGTTGGGAACCAACACATGGGCCAAGACCAAGCAGAAGACCAAGGGCCGGGTAAAGCAGATCGCCTACGACCTCTTGCAGCTCTACGCCAAGCGCAAGTCGGCACCCGGGCACGCCTACCCTGAGGACGGCTATTTGCAGCACGCGCTTGAGGCCAGCTTCATGTACGAAGACACGCCAGACCAAAACGCCGCGAGCAAGGCCGTGCGGGAGGACATGTTGAAGTCGACGCCGATGGATCGGTTGGTGTGTGGAGACGTCGGGTTTGGCAAAACCGAAATCGCCATCCGCGCTGCATTCCGTGCGGCCTGCGACGGCAAACAGGTGGCGGTGCTCGTGCCGACGACCATCTTGTCGATGCAGCACTTCAAGAGTTTCAGCCGCCGCCTCCGGGATTTCCCTGTCACCACCGACTACATCAACCGATTCAAGACAGGTAAGGCGTTGACCGAAACGCTGAAAAAGGTCGAGTCGGGGGAAACCAACATCCTGGTTGGCACGCACGCCTTGGTGGGGAAGCGGGTCAAGTTCAAAGAGCTGGGCTTGCTTGTCATCGACGAAGAACAGAAGTTCGGGGTCGGCGTCAAGGACAAGCTCAAGACGCTCAAGGCCAACGTCGACACCTTGACCCTGACCGCCACGCCCATTCCCCGAACGCTCCAGTTCTCCCTGATGGGCGCGCGCGACCTGAGCATCATCCGCACGCCACCGCCCAACCGTCATCCGGTCGACACCATCTTGTGCGGCTTCAACGAAGAGACCATCCGCGACGCCATTGCTTACGAATTGAGCCGCGGAGGCCAGGCCTACTTCGTCCACAACCGGGTGGGCAACATCCAAGAAGTGGCGGGCATGATTCAGCGGCTTGTGCCCGATGCGCGCATTTGCATCGGCCATGGCCAAATGGAAGGCAAGGAACTGGAAGACGTTATGGCACGCTTCATCGACGGGGCCTACGACGTGCTCGTGGCGACCACCATCATCGAGTCGGGGATTGACATCTCCAACGCCAACACGATGCTGATCAACGAGGCCCACAAGTTTGGATTGAGTGACCTGCACCAGTTGCGGGGCCGGGTGGGCCGTTCCAACCGGAAGGCGTTCTGCTACCTCATGGCGCCCCCATTGAGCGCCCTGCCAGAGGAATCACGGAAGCGACTGCAGGCGCTCGAGCAATTCTCCGACCTCGGGTCGGGCATGCAAATTGCCATGCGCGACTTGGACATCCGCGGCGCGGGGGACCTGCTCGGGGCGGAACAAAGCGGGTTCATCAACGATTTGGGCTTCGACATGTACCAACGCATCTTGGCGGAAGCGGTGAAGGAATTGAAAGAGGAGCAGTTCAAAGACTTGATGGAAGCAGAGCAAGCGGAGAGCGGGCAATATGTAGAAGAAACGGCGCTCGAAACCGACCTTTCGCTGCTCATTCCGGACCATTACGTGAGCGACATCCCGGAACGGATCTCCCTCTACCGCGAACTGGACGACTTGTCCGACGCCGAGGAAATGAAGGGCTACCGCCATCGGTTGGAGGACCGATTTGGACCCCTGCCTGAAGAGACCGAGGAGCTGTTGGGCACCATCCGCCTGCGCTGGGTCGCCCAACTCTTGGGGATGGAAAAGCTGGTGCTCAAGAGCGGCAAGTTGATCGCGGCGTTCGTGTCCGACGAGGAAAGCGCCTACTTCCAAAGCGCCACGTTTGCAAGGGTGTTGGACTACTTGAAGCACCACGCCAAAGACGCGAGCATGTACCAACGCAACGGCGGACTGAGGTTGAAAATCGAAAACGTGGGAACTGTCCTTCAGGCCTTGGCCATTTTCGAGGACATCGCAGGCATGACGGCGGAAGAATGCGCCGCGCTTACCACCGCCAAAGAAGCGCCAACCCTACAGGCCGCGCCATCGGCATCGCGCTGACCTCTTCGCCCATCATGCGGGACGACAAGCGGTCGCGCACCATACCCATGCCGACGTGTGCACGCAACGCGACATGCCGGCTCATAGTCCATTGTGCGCCTGCCAACAGCCTGACTTCTTCGCGGGTCTGAACGACAACCCCGAAACCTGGAGCTTGGGTCGAATGAACGTCTTCCGCGTCGCGCAACAGCCGACAGCTCTCCCGCGATAGGTCCAGTCCGAGGAACCACATGGCTCCCAATTTGGGGTCTTGCGCGGGGAACACCAGCGACCCCACCGACACCACAGATCCAGAAAGCACGTCGCCTTTCAAGCCTTTCCAAAAGGGGTTTTCGCCGTTCACCGTCCCCACATAAGGCCCTGCCGACACTTGCCATAACCACTCAGACGACTGGGCCCGTTCAACCTGAACCACCGCGTGGCCACCGAGCAAACGAGACGCATCCACACCCACCCCCCAGCCTTGGGCCAGAGGTCCTTGGGCAAAGGCCACGCTGCCCCAAGCCAGGAGCAAGGCGGTCACCCCAATGCGAAACTGTGATGCGGTCTTCATGTTAATCTAATGTAAACAAAATGTTACGCAAATGCAACATACGAACTATACGATGTTCGCATTCAAAAGGTTACATCCATCACATGGACGCAACACAAAGCCCCACCAACAGGCAGGGCTTCAGAGATTTGGAAGACGTTCTCGTCCGGTCAATGCACCATGACCTGTGCAGAACGGCCGTCGAGCAGGTCCAAATCCCAACGACCCTACCTTCGCATTCCCATGTCCGTAACCTCTTCACACGAGTTGCCATTTGAACGTCCAGAGGCGTTTTTGGAAGGCCAAGTCATGGTCATCGACAAGCCCCTGACGTGGACCTCGTTCGACGTGGTGAACAAGGTTCGGTACGCCCTGCGCGGGTTCACGGGCGCCAAGAAAATCAAGGTGGGTCACGCCGGGACGTTGGACCCCCTGGCCACAGGTGTGCTGGTCGTGTGCTGCGGCAGGGCCACCAAAACCATCGATACCCTTCAAACCCAGGCCAAGGTCTACATCGCCACAGTGCGACTCGGGGCCCACACGCCTTCGTTGGATGCGGAAACGGAGGTCGACGCATGGGCCAAAGACCCCGCTGCCGTCACCGAGCTGACCGAGGAGGCTGTCGCCAAGGCTGCCGCTTCCCTGACAGGCACGTTGGAGCAACGTCCTCCCCTTTACAGCGCCAAGAAAGTGGACGGGGTGAAAGCCTACGCCGCCGCACGGAAGGGGGCCGACATCAAGCTGAGAACGTCCACCGTGACCGTGGACCTGTTCCAAGTGGACCGCACGGTCGCCCAGAAGGTCGACGGCCACCCCGTCTTCGACGTCGACGTGACCATCCACTGCAGCAAGGGCACCTACATCCGCAGCCTCGCCCGGGACCTCGGGGACGCTCTTGGGGTGGGCGGCACATTGACCGCCTTGTGCCGGGTGTCCAGCGGCGATTTTCACGTGGACCACGCTTGGTCCGTGGACGCGCTGGTCGACGAATTGAACCGCGACCGCACAACGGCCTGAGTTGGCGGGCGTGTCAAGCCGCGAAGGCTTGACTTCAAAGGTGTTTTTGGCTATTTTCGCGCGCCTCTGAAAACGGCTGTTTTTGGAGACCCCAACAACCTTCACCCCACAACCCCGCATCCATGGCAATGCAACGCATGAAGCTCTCCCAATTCCGGTACGACGTGCCTGAAGAATTGGTGGCCCAATACCCGCTCGACAACCGCGACGACAGCCGCTTGATGATCATTCACCGGGACTCGGGCACCTTCGAGCACCGCATGTTCAAGGACATCGGGGACATTTTCGACGAAGGCGATGTGTTCGTGGCCAACAACACCAAGGTGTTTCCCGCCAAGATGTACGGCAACAAGGAGAAGACCGGAGCGGTCATCGAGGTGTTTTTGCTTCGCGAGCTGAACCGCGAGAGCCTCTTGTGGGACGTGCTTGTGGACCCTGCGCGGAAAATCCGCATCGGCAACAAGTTGTACTTCGGCGAGAACGACGAGTTGGTGGCGGAAGTCATCGACAACACCACGTCGCGCGGCCGCACCCTGCGCTTCCTCTTCAACGGCACGCACGAGGAATTCATGCAGACGGTACACGAGTTGGGCCAAACCCCACTCCCCCGCTACATGACCCGCGATGCGGAGCCCGAGGACCGCGACCGATTCCAAACCATTTACGCCTCAGAGGAGGGTGCGGTGGCCGTGCCCACGGCCGGCTTGCACTTCTCCAAGAACTTGCTGAAGCGTCTCGAAATCAAGGGCATCGACATGGCGTTCTTGACCTTGCACATCGGCTTGGGCACCTTCCGCGAAGTGGAGGTGGAAGACCTGAGCAAGCACAAGGTGGACAGCGAGGAGCTCCTCATCAACGAGGAGTGCACGCGTTTGGTCAACCGCGGCATCGAGAACAAAAAACGCATTGTGGCGGTGGGCACCACCTCCCTGCGCGGACTCGAGAATTCCGTGAGCACGACGCAGACCTTGAAGCCGTTCCAAGGGTGGACCAACAAGTTCATCTACCCCAAGTTTGACTTCCAGATCGCCGACGCGCTGCTGACCAACTTCCAGACGCCGCAAAGCACCTTGCTCATGACAACCTCTGCCTTCGCCGGACACGAATTGACCATGGAGGCGTACCAAGAGGCCATCAAAGAGAAGTATAGGTTCTTCGCCTACGGCGATGCCCTGTTGGTGCTGTAACTTGGCTGAAACCAAACCCGAATTCATGAAATCCATCCTCCTTTCCTGCGCAGCATTCTTGGCCATGGCCTTGACCCCCGTGTTCGCCCAAGAGCTCGCCATCGGCGAACCTGCCCCAATGCCTGACGCCCCCATGGTGGGTGTGGACGGAGAAAAGCACACCTTGAACAGCCTCAAGCAAGAGAACGGCTTGCTGGTCGTTTTCTCATGCAACACCTGTCCCTTTGTGGTCGGCAACGGCAACAAAACGGAAGGTTGGGAAGGCCGATACAACGGGGTGGCTGCATTCGCGGCGGAGCGTCAAGGGGGCACGGTGCTGGTGAACTCCAACGAAGCCAAACGCGAAGGCGACGACAGTTTCCCTGCGATGCGCAAGCACGCAAAAGAGGCTGGCTACACCATGCCTTACTTGATGGACGAAGGCTCCAAGCTCGCCAACAACATGGGCGCGCGCACCACCCCCCACATTTACCTCTTCGACGGCGACATGAACTTGGTGTACCGCGGGTCCATCGACGACAATGTGAACCGCGCAGAAGACGTGGAAGAACGTTACCTGGAGAACGCCTTGGAACGCCTGGCGACCGGCAAAAAAATCAAGGTGGCGGAAACCAAAGCGGTGGGCTGCTCCATCAAGCGCGCCAAATAAGCACGCGACAGCTCGGGACTTGTCCCCCACAAAAAAGCGGAGCGCCCAACGGCCTCCGCTTTTTTTGTGCGTGATACAGAAAGAAGGGTCAGAGAGGAATGTTGCTGTGCTTCTTCCGCGGGGTCTTGACGGCCTTCTGCTGAAGCATCTCCATCGCCTGAATGAGCTTGACACGGGTGTCGCGCGGGTGGACCACCTCGTCCACGTAGCCGCGGCTGGCGGCGTTGTAGGGGTGGGCGAAGAGCTCCGCGTATTCCGCTTCCTTCTCGGCCAATTTGGCCGCAGGATCTTCAGCTGCGGCAATCTCCCGTCGGAAAATGATCTCAGCCGCGCCCTTGGCCCCCATGACGGCAATCTCTGCCGTGGGCCAAGCCAACACCAAGTCGGCGCCGATGTGGCGCGAATTCATGACGTCGTAGGCGCCGCCGTAAGCCTTACGCGTGATGACGGTGATGCGAGGAACGGTGGCTTCGCTGAACGCGTACAGGAGCTTGGCGCCGTTGGTGATGATGCCATTCCACTCCTGGTCCGTGCCGGGCAAGAACCCAGGCACGTCTTCCAACACAACAAGCGGCACGTTGAACGCATCGCAAGTGCGCACGAAGCGGGCCGCCTTCACAGAAGCGTCGTTGTCGAGCACGCCTGCCAAGAAGGCCGGTTGATTGGCTACCACACCCACGCTTCGTCCCGCAAGTCGGCCGAAGCCCACCACGATGTTTTCCGCGTAATCGGGCTGCACCTCTGTGAACGAGTCGGCGTCCAAAATCTCAAACACCGCCTCCCGGATGTCGTAGGGCTGCTGGGCGCTCTCCGGCACCAACGTGTCCAGCTTGGGGCGGGACTCGTCCGCAGACTCGTACTTCAAGCGTGCTGGGTCCTCCTCGCAGTTTTGAGGCAGGTAGCTCAACACGCGCTTGGCCTGCTCGATGACCAACGCTTCGTTCGCAGCCGTGAAATGCGTCACCCCCGACTTGCTGGCGTGGGTGCTTGCGCCTCCGAGTTCCTCGGACGTGACCTCCTCGTGGGTGACGGTTTTCACCACGTTGGGGCCCGTCACGAACATGTAAGACGTGCCCTCGGTCATGAAGATGAAGTCGGTCAATGCCGGAGAATACACGGCGCCGCCAGCGCAAGGGCCCAAAATCAGGGAGAGCTGGGGCACCACCCCGCTGGCTTTCACGTTGCGGTGGAAGATGTCGGCGTAGCCGCCGAGGCTCACCACACCCTCTTGGATGCGTGCGCCGCCGCTGTCGTTGAGTCCAATCACCGGAGCGCCGTTGTCCAACGCCATCTCCATGATCTTGCAAATCTTCTGGGCATGGGCCTCGGCCAAGGATCCGCCGAGCACCGTGAAATCTTGCGAGAACACGTAGACCAGCCTGCCGTTGACCTTGCCGTAACCGGTCACCACGCCATCGCCCAAGAACTTCTGCTTGTCCAGGCCAAAATTCGTGGACCTGTGCGTCACCAGCTGTCCCAATTCCTGGAACGTGCCGGGGTCCAACAACAGTTGCAAGCGCTCCCGCGCCGTCAACTTGCCCTTGCCGTGCTGGGCCTCCATCCGAGCTTCACCTCCACCCTTCAGGGCTTCGGCGCGCATCGATTCGAGGCGTTCTGTGGGGTTCTGCATGTTGCGAAACTACGGGAGTTCCGACGGCTTACTGCAGGTTTTGGCGCACCAGGGACAGCGGATTCAAGCCACGCAAGTCCAACTTGAACATCCAAGCCTCCCAGGGCTGGGTGCCCTCGGCGGCCTCGGCGGTCCACGCGGGGATTTGGAATTCGAGTGGACCCAAAGGCAGGCTGACGCCCACCACCGCGTTGGACACCACCTCTAGATCGGAGCCGCCCACCGCATCTACGCCGTCACTCCACGCGCCCACAGCTCCTGCAAAGAGGCCCAGACCCAGGGGTGAATCGTACGCCGCACGAAGGGACCACAGCCCCTGCGGGGCGACCATGTCCAACGGCAAGCCACCCCGGTCCAACGACGCCTGGCGCCCTGTCCATCCGTCCGCAGGCAAGCCGCCGCGGTTCAAGAGGAGCTGGTCCGCCAGCGGGTCGAATTGAGCGCCGGTGCCGGCCACCGCGGTGCCAAAGTCGGGATTCTCAAGGTTGCGCGAATCGGCCCAGTTGAAGTCGAGCTCCGGATCCACCACCTGGCTGCCCACGCGGGTCACCCAGCCGTCCAACGACCACGTGTGCTCGCGGCCTCGGCGAGGTTTGGTGTATTCCACGTGCCACCAGGCATCCGCAAACACATGCTGCACCGTGACGGGCAACGTGTCCAAACGGAAGCCCTCGGTCACCACGCGCCCCAACAAGAGCGAGCCCTCTTGCGACAAACCTGGTACGTCGGTCGAGCGCTGCTCGGCGGCAAGCTCGAGGCGCGAGGCACGACGCTGAAGGCGCACGCCTCCAGAGTTGGGGAACAACGTCCACGGTGCGTCGGGTGCCGGGTCGACGTACCCGTAGACGTGAACGCCTTCGTAACGCGCCATGCCTTTCCATGGGGAGGAAGGCGCCGCGTTCAGCTTGCGTTCCACCGTGAGGGACGTCCTGGTGAGCAAGTCGCCGTCGTATTCCGAGATGGCGACCTCTGGACGCAACTGCATGGCCTCGTCTGCGCGGAACTGGGAGGAGCGCATGCCGACGTGCCATTGGTCTTTGCGCCAATCCATCGCAAGAATGCCGCCGAAGTCCACCCCCAGTCCAAACTCACGCACCGAGAACAACGGGGTCCATTGGTACGTGAAATCGCGTGGAGGCAGGGCCATGTTGTGCAGGGTCACGCCCGCCATGAGTCCGTTGTGGGCGTTCCACCCCAACGCCGGCAGCCAGAACACCTGGGTCTTGTCGGGGTCTTCCAAGCGGGTCAACATGCGCAGTTGAAGGGGCTCCATGCCCTTGAACCAGCCCGAGGCTTGGCGGACGTTGTTGCTTCGGTCGTAGTCCAGCGTGACGCGGTCTTCGTCCAAGACCCACCTGCCCACGCCCGACACGACAGGTGCGTCCACAGTGGTTCGGGCGCCTGGCGCGGTGAGGGGCACGTCCACCACACCCAAGACGGAGTCGCCTTGCATGGCCGAGATTTTGGCCGAAGAAGGCAAGTCGCCGACGTTTTTCACCGTCAAGCCCTTGTCTTGGCATGCCTTCACCAATGCCAAGTCGTTGCGCTTTGTGGTTTGGATCCAATCGCCAAAGAACCAACTGAGGTCTTCGCCCGTGGATTTCTCCAAGCAAAGCTGAAGGTCTTCCGGGGCAGGGTGACGGAATTTCCATTGGTCGAAGTAGAGCTGCATCGCCTTGTCGAACGCCACCTCGCCAAGGTGCGATTGCAGCATCGCGAACGCCGCCGCGGTCTTCTTGTAAATGATGGCGCCGTAGTTCAACGACGTGAGGCTGTTGCTGTGGCATTGGATGGGCTGATCCGCACCAAACCTCGCCGGGAACAAGTAGCTCAGTTCGTCGATCCACTTGTATTGGAAGTCTTCCAGATCAAAGCGTTGGGCCAGGTTGTTCTCGCCCCCAAGCAACAGGGAAATGTCTTTGTCTTCGCCGTACTTGGTCAAGAGGTACCGGGTCTCGTTGAACGAGTTGATGCCCTCGTCCATCCACGCATTTTCACGCTCGTTGCTTCCAAGGATGCCGTAGAACCAGTTGTGGCCGACTTCATGGACGATGACCGTCTCCAATCCCGCGTCGCTGCCAGCGGTGCCGATGACCGTCACGTTGGGGTATTCCATGCCGCCACCTGCAGAGATGGTGCCATCCACGGCCGTGACCTGGTTGTAAGGGTAGTTTCCGTTCCAGAGCGAGTAGTAATATGTCGCATCGTGGAGGTATTCCGGGGCCTTCTGCCAAAGCTCGCCTTCTTCTGGGGTGAACATGGCCCACGTGGCGACCTTCCTCTTGTCCCGTGGCAAGACGACGGTGCCGCGCAAGACTTTGTAGCGCTTGTCCGCAAACCACGCGAAATCGTGCACGTTGTCTTGGCGGTAGTGCAACGTTTTGGTGCGCTGGGAAGATGCCGGGAAGGTGTTGTCAGCGTCTATCCAGCCTTGGTTCTTGACCCACATCTTGGTGTCGGCCGCCAAGCTGTCCAAGCGCGACTTCTCGGCGTCGTTGTCCTCGGAACCCGGCACCAAGTCGCCTGTGGCGCCCACCGTGTAGTTGGAGGGCAAGGTGATTTTCACGTCGTAGCTGCCGTACTCGGAATAGAATTCGCCCTGGCTGAGGTAGGGCATGGGGTGCCAGCCCTCCTCGTCGTAGACCGCGGGCTTGGGGAACCATTGGGTGATTTGATACGACTCTCCAACATGTCCCAGGCGCGAAATGCTGCCGCTGGGGATGTCGACCCTGAAGGGGGTTTCGAGGACCACGCGGCCGCCGGGGGGCAAGGGCTTGTCCAACTCCACCTTGGCGATGTCGATGTGCTCCGGGTGGAAACTCCAAGTCAGAGGCCGCTTGGCGCTGGTGAACGCCAGGGAATCGATGCCTCCCAGGTCCCGGCTCATCGCGTAGAACATGAACATGTCTCCGTCGCGGTAGTGCTGCTTGGCCATCGCCGTCTTGCCATTTCGGTAGGCGTTGGGCCAAAGGTGGATCCACACATGCTCCAACGTTTCCGGGCTGTGGTTCTGGTAGGCGATGCGCACGTGACCACGCAACTCGTGGTTCACGTCGTCCAAGGTGACGGAGAGTTCGGTGTCGACGCGCTGCTGCCAGTCGGTTTGGGCTTCTGCGCCCGCAGTGAGGAAGGCCAAAAAGGCCGCGATGAATGTCTGCTTCATGGTCTTGGGTGGATCTTCTTCAGATGTGGCTCAAAATTGGTCCCAAAACAGGCCCTGAGTTCTGAAGGACCGAATGGGTTTTCGTTGTGAGGCAGGTGGTAACTTTGGGGTCCCATGCATCGAACGCACACCTGCGGAGAACTCCGCCTCGACCACGCCGGAACCCAAGTCACGCTCAGCGGATGGGTTCAGCGGACCCGCGACTTGGGCGGGATGACCTTTGTGGACCTTCGGGACCGCTACGGGTTGACCCAACTCGCCTTCAACATGGATTCCAACGTGGAGCTCTGCACGCAGGCCCGCAAGTTGGGCCGTGAGTTTGTGATCAAAGTCGAAGGGGCCGTGCGCGAGCGGGAGTCCAAGAACAACCGTGTGCCGACGGGGGACATCGAGATCGATGTGACCTCCTTGGAAGTGCTCAACGCCGCGAAGACGCCGCCGTTCACCATCGAGGACGACACCGATGGCGGGGACGACTTGCGGATGCAGTACCGGTATTTGGACTTGCGCCGGAAGCCGGTGCAAAACAACCTGTTCTTGCGCCACCGCATCGGCATCGAGACCCGGAAATACCTCGACAGCGTGGACTTCATCGACGTGGAGACCCCGTACCTCATCAAGTCCACGCCAGAAGGCGCGCGTGACTTTGTGGTGCCCAGCCGCATGAACCCCGGGCAGTTCTACGCCTTGCCGCAGAGCCCCCAAACGTTCAAGCAGCTGCTGATGGTGAGCGGCTTTGACCGGTACTACCAGATTGTGAAGTGCTTCCGCGATGAGGACTTGCGTGCCGACCGCCAGCCGGAATTCACCCAAATTGACTGCGAGATGACCTTCGTGGAGCAGGAGGACATCCTGAACACGTTCGAAGGGCTCGTGCGACACCTCTTCAAGGTGGTGCTCGACGTGGACGTGGAGGAGTTCCCCCGCATGGACTTCGACGAGGCCATGCGCCGTTACGGCAGCGACAAGCCTGACGTCCGCTTCGACATGGAGTTTGTCGACTTCGGTCCTGTGGCCCAAGGCAAGGGGTTTGGCGTGTTCGACTCGGCCGAAGCGGTGCTCGGCATCGTGGCGCCCGGCTGCGCGTCCTACACCCGCAAGCAACTCGACAAGCTCACCGATTGGGTGAAGCGTCCCCAAATCGGGGCCAAAGGCCTTGTTTACTGCAAAGTCAACGAAGACGGCACGTTCAAATCAAGCGTCGACAAGTTCTTCAGCCCTGAAGACCAAGCCGCGTGGGCCGCGCATTCAGGCGCACAACCTGGCGACCTCGTGCTCATGCTCAGCGGCGACCTCGACAAGGTGCGCAAGCAGCTGTGCGAACTCCGCCTGCACCTGGGATCGGAACTCGGGTTGCGCGACCCCAAGGTCTTCAAGCCCCTGTGGGTGGTGGACTTCCCCCTCCTCGAGTGGGACGAAGACACCGAACGCTACCACGCCATGCACCACCCGTTCACCTCGCCCAAGCCCGAGCAGATGGACATCCTCGAATCGGATCCTGGGGCAGTCAAGGCCAACGCCTACGACATGGTCATCAACGGCGTCGAGATTGGCGGCGGATCCATCCGGATCCACGACAAAGACATCCAGGCCCGCATGTTCGACTTGCTCGGCTTCAGCCCCGAGGAAGCGGAGGCGCAGTTTGGGTTCTTGATGGACGCCTTCCAATACGGGGCGCCACCGCACGGGGGATTGGCCCTCGGATTCGACCGCTTGTGCAGCCTGTTTGGCGGCAGCGACAGCATCCGCGACTTCATCGCCTTCCCCAAAAACAACAGCGGCCGCGACGTGATGATCGACGCGCCAGCCCCCATCCACGACGAGCAATACGACGAGCTGTTCTTGCGCTCCACCGCGCCTGACGAGAACACCGACGCCTGACGCCTGTTGTCCCCTCATCTCTGAAAATCAACCACGATGTACCCACCTGAACTCGTAGCCCCCATGAAGACCGACCTCACCGAGGCCGGTTTCTCCGAATTGATCACCGAAGCTGACGTGGACGCCGCGTTGGCCAAAGAAGGCACCACCTTGGTTGTCCTCAACAGCGTGTGCGGATGTGCCGCCGGCTCCATGCGTCCTGGCGTCAAGTTGGCGGTCCAGCACCGCAAGGTGCCCACCAACCTCACCACAGCCTTCGCAGGCGTCGACCGCGAAGCCGTCGACCGTGCGCGCAAGTTCATGCTCCCCTACCCTCCTTCATCTCCCTGTGTGGCGTTGTTCAAGGACGGCCGTTTGGCAGCCATGGTGGAGCGTCACCACATCGAAGGCCGCACTGCAGAAATGATCGCCGACCACCTGAAAATGGCGTTCGACGAATTCTGCTAAACCCCATCCCATGGCACGCGTTCTGACAGGCATCCAAAGCACCGGCATCCCTCACCTCGGCAACATCCTGGGGGCGATCAAGCCGGCCATCGAATTGGCGAACGAAGGCGCCAACGATTCGTTCCTGTTCATCGCGGACCTGCACTCCTTGACCCAAATCAAAGACGGCGCCACCCTCCGCGAGAACACGTACGCCGTGGCGGCAACGTGGATGGCCTTTGGGTTGGACACCGAGCGCACTGTGTTCTACCGCCAAAGCGACGTGCCCGAGTGCGCCGAGCTGGCGTGGTACCTGCAATGTTTCTTCCCTTACTCGCGCATGACCTTGGCGCACAGCTTCAAGGACAAGCAAGACCGGCTGGGCGACGTGAACGCCGGGCTCTTCGCGTACCCCATGTTGATGGCCGCGGACATCCTGCTCTACGATGCGGACCTCGTCCCGGTGGGCAAAGACCAAATGCAACACCTCGAAATGACCCGCGACGTCGCGAGCCGTTTCAACCACGCCATGGGCGACACCTTCGTGCTTCCCGAAGCCATGACGCAGGAGGCGACGATGTACGTCCCAGGGTTGGACGGCGGCAAGATGTCCAAGTCGCGCGAGAACACACTCAACATCTTCGATGACCCGAAGGCGCTGAAGAAGCGGATCAACAAGGAAATCGTCACCGACGCCACACCGCTCGCAGATCCGAAAGACCCCGAGGCCAACGTGACCCACAGCTTGTACCGCTTGGTCGCCAGCGAAGCCCAAGCCGACGACATGGCCCGCCAGTTGAACGCAGGAGGCTACGGATGGGGACACGCCAAGAAGGCGTTGCTCGAATCCTTGGTGGACGGATTTGCCGAGGAGCGGGCGCGCTTCCACGAGCTCATGGCCGACAAGGCCCAAATCGACGAAGCCCTGGCCAAGGGCGCCGAGAAGGCACGGGCCGTGGCCGGCGACGTTCTGTCTCGCGTTCGGTCCCGGGCAGGATACTGAGGCCTGGCCAGAGGCCGAGTCAGTTTCTGGGCGCAGGGGCGTCCAACACCTCGGCGCCGTACTTCGTTTGGAACTTCCGGTAGAGCTGACGCTGACGGTTGTCAAGGTCGATGTCCCGGCCCTCAATCCACGCATGGGTCAGGCTGTTGGTCCGCATGTCCAACGCGTCGCCTTCGGACAAGAACATTGTCGCCACCTTCCCGCGCTCCAAGGTCCCCACTTGGTCGTCGATGCCCAAAATGCGCGCAGGGTTGCGCGTCAACGCCTGGATCGCCTGCTCCTCTGTCAATCCGTACGCCCGGGCCGTGCCGGCGTAAAACGGGAGGTTGCGCGAATTCATCTCGGTCATCCGCTTGTCGACCTGCAACGCCACGGTCAACCCTTCGTCCATCAGGAGCTTGGGCAACTTGAACGGCAAATCCACGTCGTCGTCGGCAAACCGGGGGAGGCTGTGCACGCTTTGCAACATCACCGCCACGTCGTTTTCCCGAAGCAAGTCTGCCACGAGGTAGGCGTCGTAGCCTCCGACAATGGCCATGCGCTCGATGCCCAAGTCTCGCTTGAAATGAACCGCCTCCGTGATGGCCCTTGCGTCGTTGGTGTGAACGTACAAACACAGCGACCCGTCGAACAGCCCGCGCATCCCTTCGTGCCTCACGTCGGTCACCGAGCCTCGAGGCGCAGCCGCGTAGGCTTGGGCCTCGCCGAAGAACCGCTCAATTTCATGCTTCTGCTGGTCGTATGTCTTCCTGCGCTGGATGTCCACCTTGCCGTCGCTGCGGTGGCGGTGGTGCGTGGACGGCCAATTCAAGTGGATTCCATCCACCATCACCATGGCGGCGTCTTCCCAGTTCCAACCGTCGAAGTGGACGACCCCGCTTGAGCCCGAGACCACGCCTCCTCGGGGGGTGATTTGGCCCATCAACACCCCGTTGGTGCGCACGGTGGGGGGGATTTCACTGTCCGTGTTGAACGCAATCACAGAACGAACGTTCGGGCGGAACGTGCCGACCTCGTATTGATCTTGGGTGGCCCTCACCGCGCCAATTTCCTGGAGCCCCAAGGTGGTGTTGGTCACAATGAACCCCGGGTACAAATGTTGTCCGGTGGCGTCCACGATGTCGTCGTACTTCTGGCGGTTCACCTGAAAGCTGCGGCCGACGTAATCGATTTTGCCGTCCCTGAACCCCACTGCGCAATCTTCCAAGACGTCGCCCGTGCCCAAGTGGGCGGTGGCGCCCAAAATCAACATGGAACGGCTTTGTTCTGCCCCGGGGGTGGGCTGGGCCCAAGCCGCGGTGGCGCCCAACATCAAGGCCAGCACGGCCCCAAACAAGGTGGTCAAATCAACGGTTTTCATCGGTCAGGGTGTCGCAGTGGTAATGTGATTGAATGCGCTCGCTGGGTCGCTTTTGGCCGGCGGTGCCCGAAGCTTGGCCGACGTCGTACATCTTGGCTGTGAGGCGGGCACGCTCCAAGCGCATGGCCTCGCGAAGCGCCAAGTCACGGTCCTTGTCGAAGCAGCGGACGCCATCGACGAAGGTTTGTTCTGCCTTGGCGTTGATACTCAGAGGGTGGTCAGACCACACCACCACGTCGGCGTCTTTGCCCGCCTTCAACGAGCCCGTCCTGTGGTCGATGTGCAGGAGCTTGGCTGGGTTGAGCGTCACAAACTTCAACGCTTCCTCCTCTGGCACGCGGCCGTACTTGTGCGCCTTGGCCGCCTCCTGGTTCAAGCGGCGCGCCATCTCCGCATCGTCAGAGTTGAAGGCCGTCACCACACCTTGGTTGTGCAGCACGGCGCCGTTGTAAGGAATGGCGTCCTTCACCTCGTATTTGTACGCCCACCAATCGCTGAAACTCGACCCGCCAGCACCGTGCTCCGCCATCTTGTCGGCCACCTTGTAGCCTTCCAAAATGTGCGTGAACGTGTTCAAGCGGAAGCCCAACGAATCCGCCACGTGCATCAGCATGTTGATCTCGTCTTGGCGGTAACTGTGGCACGTCACGAATCGCTCCTCCCGAAGGATTTGAAGCAACGTCTCCAGCTCCAAATCCACACGTGGCGCCAGCGGTCCCCGGCCTTCCCGGATGTCCTTGCGCTTGGCGCTGCGGAGGGCGGCCCTGTGCTCAAGCTGCGCCATGCCGTATTCGCGGGCCCGGATGAAGTGATCGTAGTAGACCTGCTCCACCCCCATGCGCGTCTGCGGGAAGCGGCTTCGGTACCCGTCGCCCCAGTTGCTCTGCTTCACATTCTCCCCGAGGGCAAACTTGATGAACGGCACCGCATCCTCGAACAGGAGTTCCCGCGGCTCGGCCCCCCACCGGAATTTGACGATGGCGCTCTGACCCCCAATGGGGTTCGCCGAGCCGTGCAAGATTTGGGCGCACGTCACCCCGCCGGCCAGTTGTCGATACATGTTGACGTCCTCGCTGTTGACGGAGTGGCCAATCCACACTTCGGCGCTGCTCGCCTGGGTGCCTTCGTTCACCCCGCGGTCCACGGCGATGTGCGTGTGCTCGTCAATCACACCTGGCGTCACGTGTTTGCCCTTGGCGTCCAACTCCACCGGCACCACCCCCGCGGGCAGCAAGTCCGACGGATTGAGCTGGGCACCCACGGCTACGAGCTTGCCTTCGTGGACCAGCACGTCGGCGGCGCTGAGTACCCCCTCTTCCTCGCAGGTCCACACCGTCGCGTTTCGGATCCACACGGTCTCCGCTTCAAGCCGGTCTGGCGTGCCGTAGGCGGTGAAGGGGTACACGACCCCGGACAAGTCCAGGCCGTCTTCCTCCACGTCAAGGATTTCCTCCTCCAGAGCTTCCTCGACATCGGCGCCTTCCTCGGCGGCTTCATCCTCTTGGGCGTCTGGGGCAGGGTCTTCGTCGGCGTTGCGGATGGCGGACCAATCAACCCATCGGCCGTCGGCGGTTTGGCCTGATCCTTCCCAAATGCGGCTCTCCATCCACACGTTGCCGGTCAACCGAATGGGGCCGTCCGCGGCCGGAATGCGGAACACCACTGTCCGGTTGTCGAGGGTCAACGCCACCTTCTTGTCGGTGGAGTCGTTGACTGCCCACGACGCCTTCCATGCGTTGGGCTCGCCTTTCACTTCCACAGCGTACACGCTGTCTTCCAAGTTGACGTTGTACGTCCCCGTGAGGTCCAAGGGGTGGCGGTCCCGCATCGGCGTGGCTTGTCCAGCGACCCAATGCTCCACGATGTGGGTGCCCTGGGCAAACAACGGCCCGTCCGTCACCAACACGTTGGCCACGCGGCCCTGCTTCAAAGACCCCAATTGGTCCGACAGGCCAAGCCACGACGCAGGCGTCGAGGTCAAGGCCCGCAGCGCCTCTGCTTCAGACAAACCAGCATCGACCGCCTTTCTGACGTGGCCCAGGAACGCCGACGGGTCTTTCAACCCGTGCGCGGTGAACGCCACTGGCACGCCCGCCTCATGCAGCCGAGCCGCGTTGGATGGAGCAAGCTCCCAGTGTTTGAGCTCGTTCAACCCGATGAGCCGGGCCAAATGGGGATCCGACACGTCGTACCCCTTTGGAAAGTTCACGGGCACCGCCAACCGGACTTCAGCCGAGGCCAACGCTTCCGCGCGCTGGTAGCCATCTCCGCCACCCAGCACGATGGGTGCCGTCACGTCGAATTCGTCAAACACGGTCTCGGCGCGCAAGATGTCTTTCCAGCCGCCGGCAGAAAACACGCGCGGCAACCCTTCCGAAGCGACAAACGCCTCGAGGGAAAGGTTCGTTCCGCCTGCCATGCCTCGGGGGGAGGCTTCGGCATACCATTGGGCGTCGAGGTGGGTTTGGCGCAACAGTGCGGTGGCCCCCATCAGCGAGCTCGGGTAATTCTGCGACGACGATCCTTTTCTGAAACTCATGTGGAACGACGCGTCGGGGACGAGCAACGCTTCCCGGGGGTCGGCCAAGGGCAACACCACCGCGCCTGTGCCACGCACCACACCGTCTTGCACATGCGTCAACAAGGCACCAAACCCGGCCTTGCGCAACGCCTTGGCTTCGTCAGCTTCTGGGTCGAATTCCATGGCCGCAGACGTTTCAGGGCGCACCGCCTCGTTCCACCCAAACGCGCCTTTCTTGTCGCTCACATCTTGGGGTGTGCGGGACCAACCGGCGCTTTGAACCTCAGGGGTACCGAAGTCGCTGTGCACGTCGACGAACGAAGGGTACAGGTGCAACCCTGTCATGTCCAAACGGACCGCAGGACCATTCACGGCGACTTCTCCTGCGGGGCCTGCGGCCACAATGCGGCCCCGGTGCATCACCACGGTGCCGTCCTCCAGGACGGTGGTGGCGTCGAGGTGCACCGTGGCATGTTCCAGCACGGTGGACACCAGCGCTTTGTCGTGGGTTCCGTTGACAGGGAATGTCGGATCAGATTGGGCTTGGAAGCCCAAGGGGGTCAAGAGGGCCACACCCAAGGCGGCCTTGAAAAGCATGCGTGTCATCAACTCGTCTTTCACCAGGTGGAGGTCGTTTTGCAACGTCCTGAAAGGACGCCTCAAGGTACACCGACGACACGGCCTCTGGAAATCCTCTGCGTACCTTTGAAGCCCATGGAAACTCCACGCCCCCCCACCAGCGTCTACGCAGAGATGACCCCCAACCCTGCGGTGATGAAGTTTGTGGCCGACCGCGGCCTCGTGCCCGGCGACTTGCAACTTGAATTCCGCAACAAAGGCGAAGCCATGCTTTGCAGC
>MDTB01024845.1_pt1 | contig 18688 bp, 16 predicted proteins | sample 811161 | NCBI WGS metagenome assembly MDTB01 (sample SAMN05326650, study PRJNA326480) | marine metagenome | isolation source: seawater | place: Mediterranean Sea | collected 2009
AATATCGAAAGAAAACTTTATTTATAGCTAATTGGTCATTATCTGAAGTTCCTATATCTTTTAGAAATAAAATAAATTTTTTGATTAAAAATATTGATTACCAAATTATTTCTTATCAGGATTATTTTGAAAAAATTAACAATAAAAAATATTTTGAAAAAATAATGAAAAATAATCTCAGAAAAAAAAGAATGTCAATTATTCAAAATATGAGAAGTAAAACCAACAATTATTATTTATTTTCCTCACCGAGCCTTAAATAAAATAGTTTTTATAAAATTTAAGAAAAATTTTTTTATTAAATTTAAAATTTTCAACCGTTTTATATTTCATAATGTTTTTTATTATTATATTTGATGATTTTTTGCTTTCATTAAAGTCAATTTTAAAAAAATACTTTTTAGGTAAAAGAAAATTTTTTTTGTGAGATTTTTTATCGTAAAAAATCTTAACCCCACAAGCAACACAATCTAATAAAAATATTGAATAGAAATTAGTAGCTTCATTAATTGAATACTTTGTTTTTTTTAAAATTTTAAAAACACTTTCCCTTGGAATAATTCCTCTGTTTTTAACGTTAGGAATATTAAGTTTGTTACCAATTACAACAATTTTAAAATTTCTTTCCGAGAGTTTTTTTATAATATTTATTTGTGAGGTACTATCGTGAGCAGAATATTTTCTGTAATAAAATAAAAAATCAATATTCTTTTTTACTATAATTCTATCTTTTTGATTTTCAAAATTTATTAGATTGTAATAAAAATATTTTTTTTTTTTTAGCTATTTTATTAGTGTATTTTTTAAGTAACTCTGTTGTGAAAAGAAGTTTAAAATTTTTTCTTCTAGATACAATTGCAGAGATTCTATAAAAAATTGGTATCAAATATTTTCTCAGAAACTCATTAAAGTTTTTTACCTTAGAGTAGTATACACTTCCAGTAATTGGTCCTAGAATTGTATTTTTAGGTAAAAAATAGAATATTATAAAATTCCATAATGGTAAGAAATTAACATAACATTTTTCCTTTTTTTTATTGGTGAGTCTTAATTTTAAAATTCCAATTAATGGATTTATATAATTAAAAAAAAAATTAAAGTTTAAGTTTTTTATTTTTTTTTTTTTTAGTTTTTTGATTTTACTATTTTTAATATAGTAATTTGATTCTGGAGTTTCGACAAATATAGATTTATTTTTTTTAACCTGGCTTAAATGCTTTAGAAAATTTCTTCCAAGTATTCCCTCACCTCTATAATCCTCTAAGTCACACGCCCATGCATAAATATCAAAATTATTATTATTTATCATTTTTTAAACATTGTTATTAAACAACTGAATAGAGCATTACAATTTCCAAAAACTCTAGGTAAGATATTAAAATTTAATCTAAAAATTTCTAATATATGTAATATAATTTTGCAAAGTGAAGTAATAAAAAATAATGATTTATTTAATTTAAATTTTTTAACAAAATCAAATCTATTTAAGATTTCTACTTTTCCGAACATATAAGAATTTCTTTTAGATATATTATCGTTTAAAATTTTTGCATTTGAAATACAAGTTAATATTAAGTTTTTCTTAAATAAAGAATATGTAAAGTCTAGATCCTCTAAATAACAATAAGAATATTGATTTAATTTAAATTTCATATTGTTGATTTTATCAAATTTAAAGATAGTTGCTCCGCTATACATCCACTCTACATTTTGACTTTTATTCAAATTAAAAAACTGTGTGTGCCAACCACTCTGTAACACTACCCCTTTTTTATTTGAGTAAAGATTAAGAATTGATGCTATCCTTGATTTTTTTAAAAATTCTAAGAAGCTATTTCTCTTTTTATTTATAATATTAAAGCAATATCCCGTTGAATTATGAAATTTCTTAATTCCAACATCCATTTTTTGAAAAGAATTTCTATAAAACTTAATATCATCATCCAAAAACATTACAAATTTTGATTTTTTTATTTTTTTTAGTCCAATATTTCTTTGATGTGATGTAGATGGAAAAGTACAAATAAATTCAAGTTTAAATTTATCAATATATTTGTATATCTTTTTTCTGTTAAAATTTGACGAACTATCTACAACTAAAATCCTTTTAAAGATGATCCTGTTTGTTTTAATAAAATTAAGTATTTTCCATAAATGTTTTGGTCTATCTTTTGTGGGTATTATTAAAGTTGTTGATTTTGTAAACACTGTCAATTCTAATGAAAAATATTGAATTTTATCTTATATATTTAAAACTAATTATAAACTAATCAAAATATAAGTAATTATTTAATGCATAATACAAAAACAATAAATAAAAGCATTTCTCATAAATTAAATGTTATCATTTTTAGCTATAAGAGAGCTATTCTACTAGATGCTTGCATTAAAAGTATCATTAAATTTACACCAAATATTAATTATCCAATCAACATAATTTATAATTTTGATAGTCAACATCATAGGTCATATATTAAACTAAAAAAAATTTATGGTAATAAAATAAAAATTCACAAAAGAATTAATAAAAGTGTACTCATTGATTTTAACTTATTCTTGAGACCGCTGAATTTAATCTGGATTTATAAGTGGAAAAGAATTTTAACTAATTATTCAAATTTTAAAGATATCCTTGAAAAGATACTACAAAAATCAAAATGTAATCTTACAATGCTATGCACAGATGATACATTTTTTTTTAAGAAAAATCATATTCATAAAAGCATATACAATCAAATAGTTAATGATGGAAAACATAAATGGTTTAGATCTAACTATGGTTCAGAATTGCAAAAATCAAATATTACAAAAAAAATTTATTTTAGTAAAAAGAAATATTTAAAGTGGAAAGCTAATAATAACAAAATTACTTATTTTATGAATTATAACTTTCAAGTAGAGGGCTCAATTTATTCTACAAAATTTTTATTAATGTTTTTAAAACCTTACATATATTACAACCCCACGACATTAGAAGCAATTGGATATAAAGAAGCTAAATACAGAAATTTTTTTAATACAACTTTTTCTCCATATTTAAGAACAGCAACTACTTATGAAATTAATAGCGTTCAGAAAGATACAAACTTAAGATTATCCGATAGACCTCAAGTAAGTGCAGAATATTTAATGAAGCTTTTTTTAAAAAATTACAGATTAATTTTTAAAAAAAATAAAAAAAACTTTTTAAAAAAAAAAGAGTATGGGAATATTAGATTAATTCCAAAAAAAATTTATGTGAAATCTAAAGATAATAAGATTATAGAAATTAAAAAATTAATTTCTAAATCTTATAATTAAAGATGCGTAAATTAAAAGTGTAATCAATATAATTAAAAGATTATTTATTATTATAAAAGAAAATAATATTGGTAACAAAATTAAACTTTGTTGAATAATTGTTGTTTTATAAAAACTAAATTTAGCAATTAATACATGATGTAAATGATTTTTGTCTGCTTCAAATGGGTGTTTTTTATTTATTACTCTAGCAACTGCCAATCTCAAAAGTTCGAAACCAGGTATCATCATAAAAATGAAAATACTGTCCGCTTTAAATTCAACACCTGTATTATATCCCTTTATGAAAAAGTAAGAAATAATAAATGCAATAAGATGAGATCCGTTATTTCCAAGAAAACATTTATTTTTGAAATTTAAATATAAGAAAACTAATATTGATACAATAAGAGCATTAAATAAAACTATGTCTAAGTAATTTAATTTTAAAATTATAAATATCAACAAAGCATAAATTCCACATTGTAAGTTGATACCATCAAACATATTAAATGCATTTACAAAAAGTAAAATACACAAGATTGTAAAAAAATATGAGAAGAAACCAAGATTATAAGTTTTTGATGTAAATGAGAATCTTAATTCACTCAACAATAAATTATTATCAAAAAAAATTAAAATTAGTATCAATAAGGATAAAATTAAAAGCTTTTTATTAGCGGATAAGCTGTACTTGTCATCAATATAACCTAACAAAAAAACTAAAGTGCTTATAAAAACAAACGTATAATTGTCAGGTCCTTTAAATGGAAATAGATTTTCTTTAGAAGCCAAATCTATTAGAAATATCATAATTAAATTAGAATAAATTATAAATCCACCTAAAAGTGAAATAGGATTTTGATGAATTTTTCTATCATTATCTGGAAAATCAAAAAAATTTAAATAATTAGAAATTTTTGAAAAATAGAATAAAATAGTCACGTTTAATAAAATTAAACCAGCGTGAATAGAAATCATAAAGATAAGAAATATTTTATTTTTTTTTGTTATATATTATAGAAAAGAAAGTTAAAAATCATAATTTAATATGTTGGTAAAATTAAATTTTTTAAAAATTAAAAAATATAACCTAGTTATATTTGGGCTAATCTTATGGCTCTATGTTTGCAGTAATATTGGTGCCTATCCACTTACATTTGATAGATTAAAAACGCTTCTTTATTTTGGAGACTATAATTTTATTGAAAAAGGCATTTTTGTATTTAATTTTTTTAGATCACACACTGTCTATTTGATCCCTTTTCTAATATTTTTGGTTTATTTTTATAAAAATAAGATCACATCTAGTACTTTTATAAATCTTTATTTTCTATTTTTTCTTACTCAAGTATTTGGAACACTATTGCTATTAAATACAGAAAAATTTGGTTATGAAAGAAATTTTCTTTTATATAATTCCTTTAGCACATTGTTAATTTTATACTTTTTGTCAATTTATGAATTGAAAAATTATTTAAAATTTATTCTTTTACTTACAATTACGTTACTTGCCTTAGTAATTGTTTTCCATTTATTTAAACTAGTAAATGAATATATCCTAACGCCAGAAATGTTTTTTTTCTATAATAGCCAGTTATGGGATAAATTAGTTTTTGGGAATTCATATATTAGAGTTACTGGATTATCAAGATCTATCATGTTGATTTTAATATTAACTTTCATAATTAATCTTTATGTTGAAAAAATAAACATAAAAAAAATTTTGTTAAATATAATTATTTTTTTATGTATATTTTTTATTTGGATTTTACAATCTAGAACTCAAATATATTATTTACCATTAGCTTTTTTGTTAGTTGCAACTTTAGTTTATGAAGACAAAAAGTTTAAAATAATCTTTAGAAATTTATTTTTAGTAATTATATATTTTTCTATAAGCTACTTTTTGGTGCCAAAACTTTATGAGATAAAAAAAAATATATATACAAATGCAAGTGTAAATTCAGATTTTTATAAAAAATACTTAAAAACTAAAGAGTTAACTGAATTTGAAACTAACGAAACTGAGAATTTTTTTTCAACATTTAAAGAAATCACCAGCGAAACTTTTAAAAGCGAGGGTCAAAAAACGCCAAGGGTAAATATTACAAAGAACATTAGTTCTTCAAGAATTTTTATCTGGAATAACATGTTAGTTAAATACGATAAAACAAAAATATTTGGATATGGTAATCAAGGAGATCGATTTGAACTCGGATTAGTCCCATCAGAACAAAAATATAGTGGTTATTACAATAATGCCTCTAATGCCTATATTTACTCATTTATTTGTGGTGGGTATATTGGTTTGATTATATTTGTATTAATTAATCTTTATATTTTAAGAAGAATTTTTTTAATTTTATTAAATAAAAGTAAAATCAAATTAGATTGGGCTTTAATTGCATCCTCAAATATAATTTTATTTTTAATGTTTAGATCTATCGTTGAAAATGGTCATGCAAATTTTAGTTTGGATTTTGTTGTTTTTATCCTTTGTTCCTTAATTGTTTTAAATGATACGAATAAATTAGATAATATTAAATTTAATCTTTTTTACTCTACTAAATAATATTCCTTTTATAAAAAAAACAATAAATGATTTTACTAATCTTCTAAACCTTCTTCTTGTGTCAAATCTTAATCTCCATAAAAATTCGAAGTTTTTTTCAAGAATTTTTGGCACAGGTTTTTCGTCTCCACAAAGCATATTTATAGCACCTCCAATACATAATATTTTATAATAATTTGAATTCTCTGAGATAAATTTAGCTATTTGTTCTTGCTTAGGCGTCGGTAATGTTAAAAAGATCACATCTTTATCTGTGAAATTTATTTTTGGTAATTTTTTTTTTATTTCTGAAATACTCCCAAATGGTAAATTATAATGAATAATCTCCACTTTAAAATAATCCTCCATGAATGTTTTTCCTTTTTTTGAAAGATTTCCTATTATAAATATTTTATTTATTTCTTCAGGTAACTTTAGATTTAAAATTAAATTTTTACCTGGCATTTTTTTAATTCTTGAATCAGAAATTTTAGAAAAAATTCCATCTGGCCAATTGTACAAATTGTTTTGGAGATCAATTTCTTTATTGAAATAATGACCTAAAAATGCCAAATTTAAACCAGATAAAATAAAATTTTTATCAAAAGGTATATTTTCTGCTGAAGTGACAAGCCTTATTTTTTCAGAGTTAACTACACTTTTAAAGTTATTGTCCAGAATTTTAATAGAATTTTCGATGTTAAAAATTGTATCAGTACCTGAAAAATTAAATTCTCTTTTTAAATTATGATTTTTTTTTAATTTTGCAAAGTAACGTATATTCTCTTTTAGTTTTTCTTTTTCACCAGGTTTAGATGAAAGACCAAGGTTATATTTTTTAACCAGCTCCATAGTTTCACCAGATATATGAGCTAAAATAGGCTTTTTAAAATTAATATAAGTTTGTACTTTACCTGGTATTGTATAAGATCCAACTTTTCCTTGCTGTAAGCTAACAACCAATATATCTGCAAGATTCACAAACGAAGGCATTTCCTCAAGGGGTTGGTTATCTATCATTAATATATTATTTACTCTTTTTAATTTAATATATTTCTCAATTACTTTTCTATGTCTACCGCCTCCAATAATAAACATCTTAATTTTTTCATTTTCCATTTCACTTATTGCATCAATTACCTCCTCTAAATTTTGGTACTCCCCTAGTGTTCCAGTAAACATTAAGTTTAAATCTTCTTCTTTGACTGATATCTTTTTTGTATAAGAACCATCTAAATAATTAATTTTTTCAGGCCATGATGATAAAAGACTGGCTTTGTCACTTTTGACAATACTATTTATTTCATGCCTCATGGAGTTTGATTGAGCAAAAATCAAATCAGAGCTCGAATATATTTTTTTAACTATTCCTTTAAAAAAACCATATATGATATTACTTTTAATTACTCCAAGTTCTTTTAATATATCTGGCCATAAGTCTAAAACCCAAAGAACAGTTTTGCTTCCAATCATCCAGGATAAGAAATTCGATATAATTGCTACTGTAATTGGTGAAATACCAAAAGTGAAAATAATTTGATAATTTTTTTTTCGTAATTTAAAAAATGAAAAAACTAATGCAGAGATAAGAAAGCTCATATAGTTAAATGCAATTTCTAACCGTGTTCCAGATCCTCTATAGAAAATTGGCATTCTATAAATTCTTGAACCATGAAAACTAGAGTATAAGCCAGGATTTTTTTTAAAATTTTTAAATAACTTACCTCCTGGGAAATTTGGTTTTCCTGTTAGTACATCAACCTCATAACCTTTGTCTCTCCAAGACTTAGCTAAATCATTAATTCTAAAATTTTCTGGCCAAAAATATTGGCTTACAATTAGTATTTTATATTTTTCTTCCACACTTCTCTATTTACGTATTCTATATAACTTGTAACAATTCTTGTGATTTTAGAAGAAACTTCACTTTCGTTATAATCTTTATAAATTTTAGACTTGTAATTATTATCTAGAGAAATTTTTAAGGCATTTTCAATGTTTTTTTCTTGTAAAGTCGACATAATTACTACACTGTTTTCCATTGCTTCTTGACGTTCCAATGTGTCTCTCAAAGAAATTGCCTTAAAGCCTAGAATAGATGACTCTTCAGATATACTTCCGCTATCTGAAATTACTATTTTTGAGTTAATTTGAAGTTTCATATAATCAAAATAACTAAACGGTTCAGCATACAGAATTTTGTTCATAATATTTAGTTTAAGTTGATTAAGTTTCTTTCTAGTTCTTGGGTGTGTGGATACGATAATTGGTAGTTTAAGACTGTTGTGAATGTTTTCTAATGTTGATACAAAAATTTTAAGTTTTTTAATATCGTCTACGTTTTCTTCTCTATGATAACTCACAAGTACATAATTATTTTTTTTTAATTTATATTTTTTTAATATTGAGCTTTTTAAAATTTTTTGCTTATTTTTTAAAAAAACTTCTTTTAGTGGACTTCCTACTTTAATAATTCGGTCAGCTGGCATACCTTCATTTAATAAGTTTTTAGAAGCAAAATCACTATAGGTTAAATTAATGTCTGACATGTGGTCTATAACACTTCTATTTGTTTCTTCCGGGACTCTTTGGTCAAAACACCTGTTTCCAGCCTCATAATGAAAAATTGGAATCTTGTATTTTCTTGCAACGATTGCACTAAGACAACTATTAGTGTCTCCTAAAATAAAAAATGCATCTGGTTTTTCTTTTATTATAATATCTTCTATTTTGTAAATTATTGAAGCTATCGACTTTGATGCCGTTTTCTCCTTAACTTTAAGATCATAATCAGGTTTTTTTAAACTTAATTCTTTAAAAAAAACATCTTTTAAATTCTTATCAAAATTCTGATTTGTATGGACTAATAGATGTTTAAAATTTTTATCAAATGATTTAATTATTTCGCTAAGTCTTATTATCTCTGGTCTAGTACCAACAACTGTTAAGATTTTATATTTCATATTTTATAATAATATGTATCAGGTTTTTTTGGATTAAATACTTCATTAGCCCAACAAATAAATATACAGTCTTTTCTACCTGTATTATAAATTTTATGAGACCATCCTGGAATTGTCTCTATCATTTTTAAATTCTTTTCATCAAAGTAAATTTTAAACTTACTATTATTTAGGAGTGATTTGAATAATATAAATCCTTTTCCTGAAACAGGAAAAAATCTCTCTATTTTTGAAAAATGATAATGCTCTCCTCTACTTTTTCCATTTTTTATTGTAAAAAAAGATATCTGTCCTTTAATTTTTGATTTTAATAATTCAGAGAAATTTCCCCTTTTATCAATATTGCATTTGATATTTTGGGAGAATAATTTTTTAGAATAATAACTTACAAACGTAGAATAAAGTTTTTTGTCAAATGAATTTTTAAAATTGTCGAGATCAAACACCTTGTTTTTTTTTGAAAATAAGTGAAGTTTTTTTGATATATAATTTAAATCTTTTTTATATACGTTATTTATTTTTGGATACAGAACTTTATTCTTTTTTAATATGATTTTTTCAATCATTAAAAGAAGATCATCAATGTAAAGAAAATTAATTTTTTTGGTTGTATTAACTTTTATACTTTTTTTGTTAATTATATTGTTGCAAAAAGTACTTATTACTGAATTGTAGTTTGGCTTACACCATTTACCGAAAATATTGGGCAGTCTTAAAATTGAAAGAGTATAATTTTTTAATTTTCTATTATTTTTAAGTAAGTTTTCACTGGTTTTCTTAGTTTTTCCATAAATACTTTTTTCAGTAACTTTTGTTGTTGATGTATAAATTATAAATTTTTTTTTTAAAAATTTTTTTTTTATAATTTTTCTTGTCAAATCTATATTGTTTAAATTAAATTTTTCTTTTAACCCCCTATTTTGTCCTGCTAAATGAATAATAATATCTGATTTAACTAAATCCTTTTCTAAATCTTTAAAGGTTTTAGATTTATTAAATTCGAGAAGAGAATAACCTTTTTCTTTTAAATATAATGATAAGTTCTTTCCAATAAAACCTTTAGAACCAGTAATTAAAATATTCACTTAATTTAGTTTTTTATATTCTTTTCAATTTTCTTTATTAATTCTCTCGTACTAAGTTGTCTTGTAACTTCAGATGTATAATCTCTTATATTTTTTTGAGTTATTTTACCGCTTGAGAAATATTTGTCGTAATTTAAATCTCTGTTATCAGGATTTATTATAAAGTAATTCTTATTTTCTAACGACAAACTTCTCTCTTCTTTACTCATTAATGTCTCATGCATTTTTTCTCCATGCCTAATGCCAATTATTTTCACAGGATGATTTTTTTTATTATAAATAATGTTTAATGATTTAATTAAAGTATTGAGATCACTTGCTGGTGACTTCTTAATAAATGTTTGACCGTTTTTACCGTATTTGAGTGCATATAATACTAGATCTAAAGCTTCATCCATACTCATCATAAATCTTGTCATTTTTTTTTCAGTTATAGTGAATGGTTTCTTTTTAATAATCTGATTAATGAGCATTGGTATTACCGAACCTCTAGAACCCATTACATTGCCATACCTTGTAATGCAAAAACTTGTATTTTTAACTGATCTTGATTTTGCAATAATTACTTTCTCCATTAATCCTTTAGATATCCCCATCGCATTTATAGGATAAACAGCTTTATCAGTGCTAAGACAAACAACTTTTTTAACTTTATTAGTCTCGGCTGCATCAAGTAAATTTGAAGTTCCCAAAACATTTGTTTTAACTGCTTCAAGGGGGTAAAATTCACAAGATGGAACTTGTTTTAGTGCAGCTGCATGAAAAATGTAGTCAATTTCTCGAGTAGCTTCTTCAATACTACTTTTATCTCTTACATCTCCGATATAAAATTTAATTTTTTTATTATTGAATTTTTTTCTCAAATCATCTTGCTTTTTTTCATCTCTACTAAATATTCTTATCTCCTTGAAGTTCGTTTTGTCTTTAACAACACGACTTAACATTGCCTCTCCAAACGAACCTGTTCCACCAACAATCAGTAATTTTTGATTTTTAAACATTTTTTTTTAATCGAACTAGTTTTAAATTTTGCTTTATATTATAAAATAATGGATATAAAGTTACTAATGTAAATATATAGTAAAAAATTCTTTTTATACTCAATATTTTACCATGTTTTAATAAAAATTGCATTTTACAAACTAATTGCTTTGATAAATTATTAGTTACTCTGTTTTCAGATGAGTAATTTATTTTTACAGATGCTTTATGAAAAACATCAAATTTATGATTTTTAGAAAATCTTAGGAACAAATCGGTATCAGTTGCTGCTCTTAAATTTTCATCCCAACCTCTTAATTTTTTTATCGAATTAGTCTCAAATATTGAGCAAGATGTATTTACTTTTTGCTGTTGTTTAATAAGTTTTTCAAATTTATGATCTGTAGCGTTTGGAAAAACTTTATCAATAATTTTGTTTTTATATACTACGAACATTGGAATTAATAATCCTTTAATTTTTCTTTTTTTTAAAAAATTAATTACATTTGTTACACTATAGCGACTTACGTAATCATCATCATCAAAAAACCAAACATATGGAGTTTTACAATTTCTCAAACCAACATTTAACGCAAAACTTTGACCATAGTTTTTTTTCAAATAAAAATAATTGATTTTTTTAAAATATTTTGAGATTAAAAAATTTTTTCTTTTATTTTCAATATTTGAATTATCATCTATTATAGTAATTTCTATATCTAATCTTCCTATCTCTTTGATTATTTTTTCAAGTGTGAGAAATCTATTTCTTGTAGCTATAACGAATGTTAAAATTCTTCTCATTTTATTTTAGAATTTTTTTTAAATTTTTAATTTTTTTATTTTTTTCTAAAAATATATCTTTAGGAATAACGTCATTATGTTTTTTTTGGAGTTTAGTCATTTTATGTAAAATTTTATATCCTTTTAAATACAGCTTATCTAGAATTTTGGTATTAACCTGAAGCCTTTTATAATATCTTAAATTTGTATCTGTTTGAACACTGTTAATCTGATAAGTGGAACATACTCTAACTATAGGAGAAATCGTTTTTTTAAAAAGATGCATCAAATTTGAGTACCTTAAGCCATTAGCCTCTAAAGTAACTGGATTGTGATAAATAATTTTACTTATTAGGTTTAATAAGCCTTTTTTTTCATATATTGCAGCATCTACATGAAAATTATATTTCATATCAACTGAACATTTTGGATCATTGTTATTCCATTGAACAAATTTTATTTTATCAAACTCAAATACTTTAAATTTACTAGCAGAATTGAAAGAATTAATATTTTTACCATATGCTGGCCTGATAAAACATTGTTTGGAGTCTCTTTTAATTAAATTGAATAAGTTTTCAGGTATTTGAAATCGCTTGTAAAAAAAAATGTCATCTGGGCATAACATTATATAATTTTTTTTTGAATTATTGACAATTTTTTCAAGGATAAATTTAAAACTGTTAAATTCTGTAAATATTTTAGGCCAACGAAGTATAAATAAAATATTTAGAGGATTAAAAAACAAACTTAGATTTCTGAAAATACTATCTTTTTTTCTTCTATAGAAAATAACTTTTCTATTATATTTTTTTTTAAGAAAGTTGTACGGATTTTTATGAGATTTCTCATAGTGATATATGATTGAAATTGGATAAGAAATATTTTTAAAATTTTTAATTAAACTTTGAATTGCAGCATCTAAGAGAATAGCTCGCTTATAGGTGAAGAAAATAGTGTGTACTTTTATTTTTTTTTTCACGTTTAAGAATTCTTTCTGTTAAAGTCCAACAGCATCAGTATTGACCATAAATATGGATGACAATCGCGATTTTTTGATTGATGAAGATCATAGATTTTTTTAACTTTTGATATTTCTATTGGTAAATTTTTATAGTTTTGTTTATCTAAAATTAAATTTTTTGACCACTCAGTTAATTCATTTCTCAACCACTCTTTGATAGGAATTTCAAAACCTTTTTTATTTTTATTTACGATTGTCTTAGGTAAGTATTTTTTTGATAACTCTCTAAGAATTATTTTTTTTTGATTTATATTTATTTTTTGATTAATGGGTAGATTATAAGACCACTCTACTATTTCTTTTGATAAAAAGGGTGCTCTACTTTCTATACCATAAGCCATTGTTGATAAATCAGTCTTCTGCAAATAACAGTCATTTAATATATGCAAAGTGTCAAGTTCCATAAAATGTTCTACTTTAATTTTTTCTGAAGTGTAATTTTTTAAACTGTTACTAAACTCATCATAAAGTGAAAAATAAATATTTTTTTCTTCAAAATCTGTCAAAACTGACTGAAAATCTTTTTTAAAACTTCTTATAAATGAAAAAAACTTTATTGGATCTGATATTTGAGATGCTTCATAAAGCAAACTATGCTTATGGTTCTTTTTTATAAAATTTAATAATTTAGTTAAGGGGACAATATATTTGGAGTAACCAAATTTTTCAAATATTTTTGAGATTCTATAATATTCATATCCTCCAAATAATTCATCACCTCCATCACCAGTAATAGCAACATCAACATAAGATTTTGCAAACTTTGATATCTCTAGTAGCGGGAAGCATGCTGGATCAGCAAAGGGCTCATCGAATTTATCATAAATATTATCAAGATTTTTTATTAAATCTAAATGATTTAATTTTTTTATTTCTAAATCAATATTATTTTTTTTTGCAACTATCTTTGCATCCTCACTTTCATCATATTTTGAATTATCAAAAGATAAATTAAATGCTTTAATTTTATCTGTGGGATTTACTTTTGAAGCTATTGAAACTGCAAGTGAACTATCTATACCTCCAGATAAAAAAAAACCAAGCGGTCTATCACTTTGAACCATTTTTTTAATATTTTTAATTAATAAATTTTCTAGTTGATTTATATTTGAATTAAGATCATGATTGTTAACTTCTGTATTTAAATTTTGTAAATTCCAATATGATTTTTTTTTTATTTTGTCTTTAGAAAACTCAATATAATTTCCAGGTTCGAGTTTTTTGATATTTAAGTAAAAAGACTCACTTCTTGGAAAATGTCCTGATTCTAGAAAATATTTAATTGATGAAAAATTATATTCTCCCAATAATTCAGGTAAGAGCTTTACTAGAGGTTTTGGTCTAGAAGAAAATGCTATATACGACTCTTGATTAAAATAATAAAGAGGTTTTTCACCAATCCTGTCACGACATAAAAAAATTTTTTTTAATTCATTGTCCCATATTGCAAATGAGAACATTCCTTCAAGTCTGCTTAAACACTCCGGACCCCATTTTGACCATGCATTTAATAAAACTTCAGTATCAGATTTACTTTTCCAATCAAATTGGTTTTTTATATTATTATAAATGTGTTTAAAATTGTAAATTGCTCCATTAAATACTATTATAAATCTGCCAGACTTTGATCTCATTGGCTGATTTCCATTTGCTGAAACATCGAATATTGATAATCTGTTAAATCCAAGCTGAATATTTTTTTTATCTGAAAAATAATCAAAATTATCTGGGCCTCTGTGACTCAATAATTTTGATGAGTGAATAAACTTAGATCTTTCTGAAACTTTATTTGTAAAACTTACCTCTCCCAAAAAACCACACATAATTTTATTTTTATAATTTAGTAAGTATCTTATATGACTTCTTAAAAATTAATTATTTATTATTTTAAATTCGCCTTTTTGAAACATAATTTTACATATTCCGTTAGTATTTAAATTTATTGAGATTTCCTTTTTTTTAAAAAAATCAAGGTAAAGACTTACGTATCCATCAACTAAAATACGATTATTGTAATGTGCATCGTTATAAAAGCTAGAATTATCTATTAAATATTCTTTACAATTAAGTTTATTTTTATCGATTTTCCACAAGATATCTTGTTTTTGATATCTACTAATAATAGATGGGAATGAGTCTGGTCTATTTATTCCATAATTGTTGTCTGAATATTTGTAAACAGGAAACATTAAACAAAAAAATAATGGTAAAAGAAAAATATTTTTTATTTTATTTGAATTGTTGATAAAGGAAAATACCACATAGAAAAGTATAGGTGAGAAAAAAAAGTAGATTTTTATTAAACCATAATATCTACCTGTTAAAAATAATATTAATGAAAGCAAAACATAAAATATAGTTATTTTAGCCAAAATATAATATTTTGCTTTTTCTTTAATAAATATTGTTTGAAAACTGTTTTTTAAATTTAAAATAATTAAATATAAAATAAATATGTTAATTATTAACAATGGATAAGAGTATAGTTCATAAATACTACCAGGCGTTAAAAAGTAGAGACCAAAAAAAGACATTAAAATGTTGATTGGAATAAAAATAAACCCTTCAGAAAAATTTATTTTTATAATCTCGTATAATTTATCTAAATCTGAAATATCCATTAAGATAATCGACTTAACATTATTTATTAGATTCTGATCTAAAACTATACTTTCCCTTCCTAAAATAAACGAACCAAAATATGTCCAATAATCTGGTTTGCCTGTTTCTCCAAGCGAAATATTAATAAAATAAGTGAAAATTAAAGCATTTAATAATAAAAAACCTAAAACTATATAAATTATATATTTAATATTTTTTAAAAAAAAATTTTTTAAGTGAAATAATATAAAAATTAATAGCGTTGAAATAATAAACAAAAAAGTTGGATAAATTATAAAAAGTGCACTCAATAAAATTATAAAATAAATAATTTCAATAAAATCAAAAGAGTTTTTTTTATAAACTAAAAAAGTTAAAGCTATAATAGACCAAAAAAAGGATTGTGATGTTAAATGTCCGAGTGCATCAATCTCAAAGCTGTAAAAGCCCCAAGTTGAAAAAATATAAATGTAAGGTAATAATTTATAAAATATTTTTTTGCTTTCAAATATACTATTGGTTAAAAGGCTTACAGACAAAAAATTTAATGAAATAAAAAAAATTTTAAATATATAATTAATTTGGAATAAATTTAATATTTTGAAATTAAAAAAAAAAGCTAATAATAAAGCATTAAATGGCCGTGCAAAAATATTACTTAAAGAATAATTATAATGAATTTTTGAATAATCATTTGAAATTAATTGATCATTAAATCCTGAATAATTTAAAACACTAAATCCCTCTTTTAAGAGTAATTTTGGCAAACTATCAAACTTGCTTTGTTCAAATATTAATCCTTGTGATAATTGTGTAAATATATCGTAATAGTTTCCTCTAAATGTATAAAAATTTTCACCATAAATTAAGTATAAAATAAAAAAGAGAATGAAAATTGGAAAAACTTTAAAAAAAATTTTACAAAAATTTTTAAAAGTATTTATAAAATTTTTGTAAAAAAAGATATTTAGAAGTATTGAAAGTAAAAATATTATATAAAAAATTATTCTTAAACTATTAACACTCAAATTTATTGAGATATAAAGAGTTGTACAAATAATTGAAAAAAATCCTAAACCAATTATTGGATAAAATTCTATTGCTAAAATTTCTTTTTTTTTTGAAAATAATTGTGCTAAGTTTTGTCCTATAATAGTAAAAATAAATAATAAACTAGTATAAAAAACCAGAGTATAAATATTAATCATCTATGGAATTAATTTTAATTATTTTTTTAGTTACTGTATATAATGTTCTATATATTAAGCTTAATAAAAAAAGATCAATTTTTTTTTTTAATTACTTTTGTTTTTTTTTAATTTATACTTTAATTTTAGGAATTTATGATTTTATATTTATAAATTATCTTATTTTCTCAGATATTATTGTAATTTTGATAATTATATATTTTCTAATTTTTATCTCCAGCTTTTTAACAATAGGGCTTTACTATATGGATAGTCCTACCAATCTAATTCTTAACTTTTTAATAAAAAATAAGAAAGTAAAAAAAATATCTATAATAAAAATGCTTAAGCGTGAAAAAATAATTGGAAATAGATTTAAAGATCTCAAAAAACAAAAATTGATAGAAATAGATAAAAAACAAATTATTCATCTGTCATCACTTGGATTAAAAAGTGGATATTTTTTTGATTTAGTAAGAAAAATTTTCAAAATTAAAGTTGAAGGATAACTATGATAGAAAAAATATTTATTACTAATATTTTATTTTATATCGCTAGCTTGTTTATTCTTAATAATATATTTAGAAGTAATTATTTTTTTCCCTTTAGATTAAATGATTTAATCTGTTTTTTTTTAAATTGTTTAGCATTTGGATTTATAATTTTAGAAAATTTTGGTCATTATTTATTTTTTTGCAATTTAGTTTTAAATTTATCACTTTTTTATATTTTTTTTCATTTACTGAATATGATTAACACTTCTTCAAGGACAAGGATAATTCTTGATTTATATAAAATTAAAAAAATTAAACTTTCATACTATAAAAAATTTTATAACGAAAAGATAATAACCGACAATAGATTAAAACGTTTTTTGACATCAGATCAGGTCAGATTTAAAAACAAATATATAAGTGTTAAATTGAACAATTTCAATTTATCAAAATTAGTTAATTTTATCTTAAATTTTATTAAAAAAATTTAGATTTTATTGTAAAAAATACTAATCGTGAAATTGTAAATATAACTTCTAAAGAGTTTCTTAATTTGAAAACATTTGTTTTTTCTTTTGTTTCACTCAAATAAGTTGGAATAAAATCATATTTAAAGTTTTGCAATTTACTCAATTTAACCCATAATTCTACTTGCCAACAGTGTGCATTAGTATCAATCTGAATTTTTTTTAACTTTTGTGTATTTATTATTGATAGCCCGTTATAATACTTCAACTTTAAGCCAAACAAAAAATTTAAAAATGGTGTGTATGATTTTGTAAAAATATATCTTAGCAGTTTTCTGTCACTCGAATTTATATAATATGTACTTAAAATATCGACATCATTTGTAATTATAAATTTAATCATTTTGTTTATTTCGTCTGATTTATGGGCATTATCTCCAGGTAACATCATGCTATATTTTTTTTCAGCAATGTAAAATCCCTTTTTTACAGATCCCCCAAAACCAAGATTTTTTTCATTATTGATAGTCTTAAGTATCTTTAAAAACTTTTTATTCTTACTAAGATTATTAAGAACATGACTTGTGTTGTCATCACTACAATCATTAATAACTATAATTTCAAAATCTTCTATTTCAAAACAAGTTGTTGACTTAATGATTTCATCTAAAGTCTCAGAAATCCTTTCCTCCTCATTATAGGCTGGTACTACAAACGAAATCATTTTAAAGAATTCTAGAAACTAATTATTTTTTACAAAAAATTAACGTGTAATGGCTCATCTTCTGTTTTTGGATATATTTTTGCTATGCCTTTAACATGATTATCGAGAGCCTCGGTCACATAATGTTGTATTGGCAATGTTCCCATCATTGTTTGAGCATCAAAGTAAGGAGATGCTAAGTAGTCCATTATTTTCCAATATCTATCAGATTTAAATATATCTTTGAATCTTTCCTCTACATAATTCCCAATGTGAAGTTTTGAGTATCTAGCATTAAAGAACATCCCTGAAGGAGCAACTAATCCACTGCCACTTATTTGTAAAAGAAATTGTGGCCCATAAAATCTTTTATAAGTTGGCTTTCCTTTATTTTTAATTTTGTCCCATTTGACAATAATTTTTGTATTTTCATTGCTGAATTTCTCAGCCTCCTCTAGTAAATCATATAGTTCCTCGTATTTTGAATAATCTACTCCTAATGTCCCAAGTTCATCATCAGAACAGTGTTTAATAACACCGTAATCTACCCCTAAATCAGCAGCTAAT
>MDTB01101889.1_pt1 | contig 18688 bp, 21 predicted proteins | sample 811161 | NCBI WGS metagenome assembly MDTB01 (sample SAMN05326650, study PRJNA326480) | marine metagenome | isolation source: seawater | place: Mediterranean Sea | collected 2009
AGCCTAATTATTAAAGTTACGTCGTGGTATAATATACCCTTTTTTTAAATTAGCAATAGAAACTAATTCAGAATTATTTTTTATTAAAAATAAAGAGTCTTTTTCGATATTGTTATAATGTTTATTCATAAAGACTACTTTACCATCTTTTAACATATCTGAGTATTTTTTTTCTAATTTTATCTCTTCAATGTTTTTTAACACATAGTCAATTGGCAATAATTTATTTTGCAAATCTACAATACTTATATCGATAAGTCTCTCATAATTAATAGAGTCCGAAATATTGAAATAAGAATTTTTTAACCTAACTATATCAGAGGCATGTCCTAAAGTATTTAATTTTTTAGCCAGATCTCTTGCCAGAGCTCTAACATACGTACCAGGCCCACAACTGACAAAAAATTGAGCTTTATGATCACTATAAGTCTTTATTAATATAAATTTATAAATTTCTATATTTTTTTTCCCTATTTCAAATTTTATATTTTTCCTAGCAAGTTCATACGCTCTTTTTCCATTTATTTTTAATGCCGAAAAAGCAGGCGGTATCTGAGTAATATTTCCAGTAAAATAGTTCTTAATAATTGATACAATTTCATCTATTTTTGGTCTTTTATCTGTTTCATAAATTACTTTACCTTCGTCATCACAAGTGTCAGTTTCTTTTCCCCAGTTTATAAAAAATGAGTATTCTTTCCGATCATAAGTAATAAATTTAATTGTTTTAGTAGCTTCACCTAATGCTAAAGGCAAAACTCCAGAAGCCAAAGGGTCTAAAGTACCGTAATGACCTATTTTTTTAATATTAAATTTTTTTTTTATCTCCCTTACTACATGAGAAGAAATATATCCTTTTTCCTTAAATATATTTAACCACCCATTCATTGCTAAATTATTTGCCTTCATTTTCATTAATTATTTTGTTTATTAAATAAGCTCTTTTATGAATTAAATCAGGGAAGAAATGTAATTTTGGTGTATATTTAGTTTTTATTTCTTTAGCAACCAGCTTAGAAAAATAGCTTGAACTGCTATTTAAAGCCTCTGCTACTACTTCTTCATTGCCTCCAACAGAACTTACAAAAACCTTAGCATTTTTTAAGTCTTTTGATGGCCTTACTTCTGTAATAGTTATTATAACATTTTTCAAATGCTTAATGTATAGTTCGTTAGCTATTATATGTTTTGAAAGCACTGCTCGTATATTTTCTCCTACCCTAAGTAATCTATTATTATTAGTTTTCAATAGTATCCTTAATTATTAATCAGCAAGCTTTCTCGGTGTTTTTTCAATTTCATAACATTCTATTATATCTTCAGTTTGGATATCATTAAAATTTTGAATTGATATTCCACACTCAAGCCCCTCTTTTACTTCTTTAGCCTCGTCACTATGCCTTTTTAAATTATCTAAATCTCCTGAGTGTATTACTACATTATCCCTTAAAAGTCTTAATTTAGTATTTCTTCTAATAGACCCTTCTGTTACTAAACAACCAGCAATTTTTCCTATTTTTGAAACTTTAAATACTTGTTTTATTTTTGCATACCCTAAAAATTTTTCTTTTTCAGTAGGTGTCAGTAAACCAGAGAGTAAATCTCTTATTTCATCAAAAATTTCATAAATTATAGAATAATACTTTATATCTATGCCTAGCTGTTTAGCTGTTTTTTTTGCATTAATATCAGCCCTTACATTAAAACCAATAATTAAAGCTTCATTAGAAGAAGCTAAAGCTACATCAGTTTCATTGATTCCACCAACGCCTGCAAGCAAGATCTGAGTATTTACTTCTTCATTTCCTATTTTTTCTAATGAAGTAATGATAGCTTCTTTAGAACCTAGAGTATCAGCTTTAAGAACTAAGTTAAGCAACTTTTTCTCTCCTGACTTGATACTTTTTAAAATATTATCCATAGAATTAGCTCTAGATAAGTTTGTTCTTTCTTTTAAAACAACTGATTTTCTATATTCACTGACTTCTCTAGCTCTACTCTCACTTTCCACTACTATAATTTCATCACCTGCAATAGGAACATCATTAAGTCCTAAAATTTCTGCAGGAGCAGAAGGTGTTAACTTTTTCAAATTTTTTCCTTTGTCATCAATAATAGCTCTTATTTTTCCCCACTGCGATCCAGCAACAATAATATCACCTCTATTTAAAATACCTCTTTGTTGAATTATAGAAGCGACAACCCCTCTACCTTGTTCTCTTTTTGATTCTATAACTGTACCTTCAGATCTTTGAGTACTACTTGCTTTTATTTCTAAGACTTCTGCTAAAATAACAATATTCTCAATTAAGTTTTCTAAGTTTAGTTTTTTTAGAGCAGAAACTTCAACTAAAGGAACATCTCCTCCTAACTTTTCAACAACTATATCATATTTTAATAATTCGTTAATAACTTTATCTTTATCCGCACCAGCTGAGTCAATTTTATTAACTGCAACTATTATTGGTACTTTTGCAGCTTTTGAGTGTTGGATTGCTTCAATAGTTTGGGGCATAACACCATCATCCGCGGCTACCACTAGAATAACAATATCTGTAAGTTTTGCACCTCTTGCTCTCATACCACTAAAAGCTGAGTGACCAGGGGTATCAATGAAAGTTATTTTCTTATTATCCTTTGTAATAATTTGATATGAACCTATATGCTGAGTTATACCTCCTTGCTCTTTAGAAACTACATTTGTATTTCTTAAAGCATCTAATAATGTAGTTTTTCCATGATCTACATGCCCCATAACTGTAACTATTGGAGGCCTTTCTATAGCATCTTCTTTTTCTTCTTTAGCAGCGTCTAACCCTAATTCAATATCTGAAGCTGATATTCTTTTGGGTTTGTGTCCAAACTCTAATACTACTAATTCTGCTGTATCAGCATCGATAGATTGATTTGCTGTAGCTGCAATTTCATTTTCTATTAGAACTTTTATAACATCAGCTACTCTCGATGCCATTCTGTTTGCCAATTCTTGCACAGTAAGATATTCAGGAATTTTAACCTCTCTAACAATAGGTTTATTTGTAACACCTTCTAATTTATCTTTATTTTCTAAAGATTTTTTTTCCTTTTCTCTGGCCCTTCTTATAGACGCTAAACTTCTTTGCCTCTCTTCATCATCATAAGCTTGTTGTATAGTGATTTTACCTGTTTGTCTTCTTATATTAACTCTACCTAAAGAAAGTTGTTTTTTAAGATCTGCTCTATTTTTTTTAATTCCTGGTTTCTTGCTCTTATCATCTTCCTTAACAGGCGTTGCTTTTTTTTCCACAACAAGATTTTTATTTTTTTCTAATGAATTTAGATTTGATTTATTATTATCTGCATTTTTTTCTTTATTTTCTGTAAGAAGTTTTTCTATTGGTTTTTTTTCATCAGTAGATGATATTTTATTTTCTCTAGCTATTCTATCACTCTGAGCATCTTCTTTTAACTTTTGAAGTCTATCTTTAGTTGACTTTTCAGTTTTATTATCAATTTCATTTATATTTTGAGGAGAATTGTTTACATTAGTATCACTAATTTTATCAGAATTATTTTTACTGAATGTTCTTACTTTTTTGACTTCTACTTCGACAGACTTCACTCTACCATGACTAAATGATTGTCTTACTGTTCCACCTCTTACAGTTTTACTTAACTCTAATTTAGTCTTACCAGATAAACCTAATTTTTTTTTCTCCATAATTAACCTTAGCTTACTCCTTGAACCAATCTTCTCTAGCTTTCATAATTATCTTATTAGCCTCATCTAGATCTTGTATTTTATCACCGACTAAATCTAATAATTCATCAGAAGAGAGATCAGCTAAATCATCCTTTGTCTTAATATTGTTTTTTCCTAATATCACCAGCATTTCTAAATCCAAAAGATCTACATTTTTTAAACTTTCTTCAACTCCAAGCTCTTTTCTTTCTTTTTCTAATTCCTCTTCTTTTTCTTCTAAATATGTTACAGCTCTACTTTTTAATTCTTCAGCTAATTTTTCATCAAAACCACCTATACTTTTTAATTCTTCAATTGGAACATATGCTACAGTTTCAACTTTTTTAAAACCTTCTGAAACTAATAAATGAGCTATCACTTCGTCAATTACCAATGCATCTATTAAAGCTTGCGTTTCTTTTTTTGTTTCTTTTTGTCTTCTTTCTGATTCATCCCCTTCAGTTAAAATTGAAATCTCCCATTTAGAAACATGTGAAGCTAATCTAACATTTTGACCTTTTCTTCCAATTGCTAAACTAAGTTGATCATCTGGTACTATAACTTCTACTTTTTTTACTTCTTCATCAAGGACAACCTTTGTAACCTCTGCAGGTGATAAAGTATTGACTATGAATGAAGCTGCATCTTCAGACCATGGAATAATATCTATTTTTTCTCCTTGAAGCTCATTAACTATTGCTTGTACTCTACTCCCCCTCATTCCTACACAAGCTCCCACTGGGTCGATTGTTTTGTCATTAGAAGTTACAGCTATCTTCGCTCTACTTCCGGGGTCTCTCGCTACTGCTTGAATTTTAATTATACTATCGTATATTTCAGGTACCTCCTGAGTAAATAAAGCGGCCATAAAATCATTGCAAGTTCTAGATAAATATATTTGTGGTCCATTTATATCTTTTTTAACTTCTGTAATAAAAGCTCTAGTTCTATCTCCAGGTCTAAATACCTCTCTAGGAATTGTATCATCTTTTCTCATATAAGCTTCTGCCTTACCTAAATCTAAGAAAATATTACCGTATTCAACTCTTTTGACTATTCCGCTAATTATTTGTCCTGCTTTGTCTTTAAATTCGTTATACTGCCTTTCCTTATCAGCTTCTTTAACTTTTTGTACTATAACTTGCTTTGCAGTTTGTGCAGAAACTCTACCAAAATCAATAGGAGGTAATGGATCATGTAATAAGTCTCCTAATTTTGCATTTTTATCTATAAATTTTCCTTGCTCAATTGAAACTTGCTCAGATGACAGTTCTACATTTTCGACTACTAATAAAACTCTACTAAGTTTTATTTCACCCGACTTTCTATCAATTTCTGCTTTAATTTGAAGCTCTTGTCCATACTTTTTCTTTGCTGCTGTTTGTATAGCTTCTTCCATAGCCTCTATAACTAACTCTTGTTCTATAGCTTTATCTCTAGCTACAGCTTCTGCTATTTGCAAAAGTTCCGGTCTTACTATGGATAAGTCTTCTGTATTCTTCATATTTCCTCTCGTCTTTTGACTTATTTAAATTAATCTAAAATATACGTTTATAATAAAATAACTAACAACCTATATCTCAAATACAACATATTGCATTATTTATAAATTGTCTACGCACGTATTAAAAGAACTTAAAGATTAAAATATTTTTAACTTTTAATCCAGAATTTTTTTTGCTTCCAAATAAAGCGGCTTTATATCTTTATAAACTGCTTTTTTTTCATACTTAGTACTAATAATATTTTTTGGCCTTACATCAAAACTACCCGTGTTCATTATTTTAATTTTTCCAAAGGTCTCAAATAATCTCTGTATAGATTCAAAATAATTTTCTACATCAGTAGCTACAAATATCTTTCCATTAATTTTTAAACGTGATGAAAATAATTTAAGATTTTCATGATTAATTATTCTCCTTTTCTGATGTCTAGCTTTTGGCCAAGGATCAGGGAATAGAATAAATATTTCGTCAAAAATCTTTTTTGAAAAAGAAAACAAAAGTTCTCTTATATCATTTTTATACAATTTTATTTTATTATAATTTTCTTTTTCAAGCTTACAAATAAAAGAAGCTAAGCCATTTAAATAGGGCTCACAACCTATAAATTTCCTATTATTACCATTGCTATTTATCATATTTAGTAAATTTTCTCCATAACCAAAGCCTACCTCTAAACTGACATTAGTTTGTTTTTCCGCTATATCTAAAATGTATTCATCAATGTTATCTTCATTTAGCTCTAATCTAGGTAAAAGTGTTTCTAGAACACCTAACTTCCTCTTACTTAGTTTTGAGGCTTTTCTTCCACCATAATATTGATAAGTTTTAGACTTTATAGCAACGCCTTGAGTTCATTTATTTTATCAAGATTTTCCCATGTGAAAAAACCATCTTTATCGCTCTCTCTTCCAAAATGACCAAAAGATGCTGTCTTTTCATATATTGGATTAGCCAATTTTAGCATTCTCCTAATACCTGAAGGTTTTAAGTCAAATATTTCTCTTATATTTTTAATAAGTTTTTGTGTATCTATTTTAGCAGTGTCATGAGTATCTAAAAATATTGAGATTGGTTCGGCAACTCCTATAATGTATGCAAGTTGAATAGTACATTTTTCAGCTATACCTGCAGCAACTATATTTTTAGCAATATACCTAGCTACATATGCTCCTGATCTATCTACTTTGGAAGGATCTTTGCCAGAAAATGCTCCGCCTCCATGAGGACAAATACCCCCATAAGTATCGACAACTATTTTTCTGCCTGTTAACCCTGCATCACCATGCGGTCCGCCTATAACAAAATTGCCTGTAGGATTAATAAAAATATTATCATAAGGTAAAGCCCATTCTTTAGGTTTAATTTCTTCTATTATAGGTAGAACTATATCTTTTATTTTTTCAGGAGTATTGCCTTCTTCGTGTTGTACAGATAAAACTACTGAATGTATTCCTGCGGGATGCCCATTAATATATTTTATTGAAAATTGTGATTTTGCATCTGGACCAAGATTTAAAATTTCTTTTGTTATTCTTTTATTTCTTAGTTCCTTAAGCAAATCGTGGCTAAGTTTTATAGGATATGGCATAAAAACATCGGTCTCATTAGTAGCGTACCCAAACATAATGCCTTGATCCCCCGCACCCTCTTGATTTTTTTCTAAAGCATCAACACCTCTGCCTATATCTTGTGACTGTGAATGTAAATTAATACTAACATCTACTTTATTCCAATGAAAAGTATCTTGCTCGTAACCTATAGACTTTATTACTCTTCTTGCAATATCTTCTATTTTGTTATTGTCCACATTTTCTAATTCTCCATCCCCTCTAACTTCTCCAGCTATTATTACCTTATTTGTAGTAACCATAGTTTCACAAGCTACTCTTGCTTTTTCAGGATAACTACAATTAGATAAATAATAATCTACTATTGCATCAGAAATTTGATCACAAACTTTATCTGGATGTCCCTCTGAAACGCTCTCACTTGTAAAAATATATTCATTTTCTATCATATCTTGTTTTTTATACCATTTTTAAAATTAATTACTATTAGAACTAAAATCAGCACTATTAATAAAATGAAAAATATACTATCACCAGTATAATTATACAGAGTATTTTTTTTATATAAAACTAATTTTTTATCTATAAACCCTGATTTATTTATATTTATTCTTTCTATCAACTTTCCATTATTATCAATTATTGCTGATATGCCTGTATTTGCCACTCTTAACATATACTTCCCTTCTAATACTGCTCTTATTCTTGATAGTGCCAAATGCTGATAAGGCCCTCTTGAATTTCCAAACCATGCATCATTAGTAATGTTAACTATTAAATCATACTTACTATTTTTAGGTTTTGTAATCTTTGGAAATATGACTTCGTAGCAAATTAAAGGTAATATTTGTAGATCATCATTTAATTTTAATAGATTAAATTTCTTTCCAGATGAAAAGTCTATCCCTCCCAATAAAATATTTTTATTTTTCAAGAGATCTCTAAATGGTATATACTCTCCAAAAGGTACTAGCTTTTGTTTATCATGGTATTTAATAGGGTTGCTTTTATTATCTATTAAGAAAAGTGAATTATAAATTCTATTTAAATCATTAATTTTTTCTCTTCTTATCCCTCCTATAATTATATTTTCAATATTTTTAAAACTTTCTCTCAAAAATAAACCTTTAGCTTTATTTTGCTGAATATCAAATAAAATTGAAGTTTCTGGCCAAATTACCAAATCAATATTTTTACCATTATAATTTTTACTTAAATCAATTAACTTTTGAAAGTTACTTGCAGTTTTTTCTTTATCCCATTTATCAGCTTGCGATATATTAGGTTGTACTAACCTAACTTGAAAGTCTTGAGAAATATATTCAATATGTTTATTAGAAAAATTACTAATAGACAAAATAACTATAAAAGGAATAAAAAAAGTAACGGATAATTTAATGTTTTTTTTAAATAAATAAATAGCTATAACAAGAGTATAAGTTAACATTGAATAACCCCATATACCCATGTAAGAAAATGGTGCCAGAGTTTTAGAATTAAATGACCATATCGAAGATATAGGCGTCCATGGAAACCCCCATAGTATATTTCCTTTTACCCAATCAAAAAAAGAAAAAAGAAAAATAATTAAAAGGCTATTAAAAAATAAATTATTTTTTTTGCTAAATCTTTTAATCAGATAGTAAGTTAATCCCGAAAAAAGTGCCAAAAAAAAACATAAGATGAAAACTGCTAAAGATCCTAATAAATAGCCTCCCATATTTGCTACTTTAAAAGAAATAGCTATCCAATATAAACTACTGATATAAAAACCAAGACCGTAAAATAGACCAATGTAAAAAGCCTTTCTAAGCCTATCTTGTTTTTCTAATAAAAAAATAGAGAATACTATTGATAAGAGAGTAATCACAAAAATGTTGAATGGTGCTAAACCTAAACTACCTAAACTACCTAATATAAAAGCTATAAGAAAACTATATTTTAAAATATTTATGTTTTTTTCTTTAAGCATCTCCTCTTGATACCAACACTTTATGAATTTTTCTATGGTCAGCTTCCAATATTTTAAATTTTATTCCTAATTTAGGTTCTGGTATATTATCATTAACTTTAGGTATTTTTCCACTAATGTTTGAAATAAGGCCACCTACAGTTTCTGTATCTTGATCTAAATCCATACTAGAAAAATCAATACCTAATGCTCTTTCTAAATCAATAATATTAGTTCTTGCGTCTACTAATAAACCCCCGTTATCAAGTGTTGTAATTAAAGGCTTCTCTTTCGAATCATGTTCATCCTCTATTTCACCCACTATTTCTTCCACTAAGTCCTCAATAGTTAATATCCCATCAGTTCCTCCTTGTTCATCAACTATAATTGCTAAATGAGTCCTTGTAGCTCTCATCTGTCCTAGTAAATCACTAACTAACATTGCAGGAGATGAAAATAAAACGTTTCTTTTTACCTTTACTATAAAGAATTCTTGATTTTTATGCCAATATGGTAATAGATCTTTAACATGTAACATACCCACAATATTGTCTAATTGATCCTTATATACAGGAAGTCTACTATGCCCTGCTTCTATGAATAATTCTAAGGTTTCTTCAAAGTTACTTTCTATATTTATTGCAACTATATCAGCTCTAGGAACCATAATATCTCTAACCTGAATATTTCCTAGCTTTAATAAATTTCCTAACATATGAGTTTGATCATTTGTTAAATCTGAACTGTTTTTTAAATTATCTACTAATTCTGAAGCAGGCTTTTCAGAGGGAAAAAAATTCTTAAAAAATTCAATGACATTTTTCATTTTATATCTTATATGGGTTTTGTATATTTAAATTTTTGAGAAGTCTTCTTTCTTCATTTTGCATGAGTCTTGTATCTTCTTCATCATTATGAGTATATCCTTTTAAATGTAATATTCCATGTATTAAAATATGGGATAAATGATCCTGTAGGCTCATTCTTTTATATCGTATTTCTTTCAACAATGTATCATAAGAAATTATAATATCGCCTAAATATACACATTTATTATCTAGATTAAGACCTCTATCAGAATTTGCAAAACTTAGAATATTTGTAGCTTTGTTAATACCCTTCCATTTATAGTTGAACGCTTTTACATCATTGTCATTGGAGAGTCTAATAGTTAATCCTGTTTTTCTTACATTGGTAACTTTAAGAACACTTCTAATAGTATTAATTTCGGTATTTTTCCATTTAGCTTCTTTCTGGTATATATAAATATTTGAATTAAAACAATAATGTTTCATTTTATACTATTTACTTTCATTATAGCTTTTAACTATCTTAGTAACCAAAGGATGTCTAACTACGTCCTTTTCTCTAAATTTGATATGCGCTATTTCTTTTAAATTTTTTGTTACATTAACAGCTTCTAATAACCCTGATTTTTTTGGCTCCGGAAGATCAATTTGTGACAAATCTCCAGTTATAACCATCTGAGAATCTTTTCCTAGCCTTGTTAAAAACATTTTCATTTGCATTGGCGAGGTATTTTGAGCCTCATCCAAAATTATGTAAGAATGGGCTAAAGTTCTGCCTCTCATAAATGCTAATGGAGCTATCTCAATCTTTCCTCTATCAATAAACTTTGAAATTTTATCTGTATATAAACAATCCTCAAGCGCATCATATAATGGTCTTAAATAAGGATCTATTTTCTCTTTTAAATCCCCTGGTAAAAAGCCTAACTGTTCTCCCGCTTCTACTGCAGGCCTAGATAAAATTATTTTATCAACTTCTCCTGAGATTATTTTTTCTACAGCATCGGCAACGGCTATATAAGTTTTTCCTGTTCCTGCAGGACCTATTCCAAACGTTAATACACTATCCTTTAAAGTTCTTATATAATTTTCTTGTTGAAGTGTTCTAGGTAAAATCTTTTTTTTTGGAGTTTTGATATATAAGTCTCTCCTTCTTATTTCTTTCGTATTTTCGGATAGTCTTATTGCAGCTTCTACCTCTTCATTATCTATTATTCTTTTATCTTTCACAGTATGAATTAGGCTTTCAATTACATTTTTAGCTTTATATGCATTTTTACCAATAATACATAAAATATTTCCCCTTGCATTTATTTTTAAATTCAGTGATTTTTCTAAATGCTTTATATTTTTATCTTTTTCACCAAAAATTAATGCGGCAACTTTATTATCATTCACATCAAAAATAATTTGCTTTTCTTTTATTACAGTTATTGAACTTCTCCTAACAAACTATTATTACTCGACTTGATAATTTTTATATTCTCAAAACTATTAACCTCTCTAGATATTTCAAAATTGACTACTTGCATCCACTTAGTAATTCCTCGATATTGGTTTTTTTTCTTTGCTTTTCCTTTTACTAATACTTTAAGATTCTTCAATAAAAATTTATTATTATAACTTTTTTGCTGATGATTCAGTATTTCTTGTAACTTTTGAAGTCTCTCATTTTTTTCTTGATCGCAAATATTATTTGAGTTATTTCTGGAAGATTTTGTGCCTAATCTGCTACTGTATTTGAAAGAATAAGCTTGAGCAAATTCAACCTCTTTAATTAATTTAATAGTTTCTTGAAAGTCTTTTTTTGTCTCTTCCGGATACCCTACAATAAAGTCGGAAGAAAGAGCTATATCAGGACATTTTTTTCTCAACTTATCAATAATTTGCAAATATAATTTTTTGTTATACTTTCTATTCATCAGTTTTAATATTTTATCTGAACCTGATTGAACCGGAAGATGTAAATAAGGATTTAACTTATCGCTAGACCCATGTAATTGAATTAATTCTTCATGCATATCATTGGGATGAGATGTAGTATAAGTGATTCTTTTTAAATCTTCAATTTTTTCTATAGTAGATATTAATCTAGCTAAATTTACTTCTTCATTTTTATAATTTAGTCCGTGGTAAGCGTTAACATTTTGTCCTAATAAGACAACTTCTTTACAACCATTTTCTACTAAATACTCAACCTCATTATAAATATCATTAACCTTTCTTGAGGATTCCGCTCCTCTAGTAAAAGGAACTACGCAAAAACTACAAAATTTATCACATCCCTCTTGAATTGTAACGAATGCTGATCTATTGAATATTGACCGTTTATTTTGAAGAGCTTTGAATTTTTCATTACTTTGAAAGTCTAGTTCCATTACCTTCTTATGTTTTAGCTGATCTATAACATTTTTAAATTTATGATACATTTGTGGTCCAATAACTGCATCAATAATTGGCTGCCTTTTAATCATTGCTCTGCCTTCAGCTTGAGCTACGCACCCTGTAATAATAAGTTTAGTGTCCAAATTAATTTTCTTTATTTTTTTTATTTTACCTAATTCTGAATAAATCTTTTCTGCTGCTTTTTCTCTTATATGACAAGTATTAAATACTATTACATCAGCCATTTCTGGAGATACTACTTGTTCATGGGTGTCTTTAATGCTTTCCAACAACCGGTCACTATCATAGCTATTCATCTGGCAGCCAAAAGTTTTGATATAAATAGATTTTTTCAATATATAATTCTTAAAATTTTAAATTATGCATTTTTAAAAGCTAGACTTATTCCTTTTTTTACTTGTTTTATTGATGAAATAGAAATGCTCTTTCTATCTAAGCCCTTTAAGGAAAGAATTGGATGGAAAACTAATGTGACATTAATACAGCTAATTTTCAAAAAATTGTATAAATGACTTATTATATTCATATCTCCATACCATGATATTTGAGGTCTTGTTCTATTATCTATTGGCATAACATTAACATGTGTATAACAAAGCGAAAAATTTTGCAATCTTAATGTATCATTGTTTTCAAATAAATTAAAAAGACTACTTTTAAAGTTTAGAACTTTTTTTCCAGTATTTGTTGTTCCTTCTGGGAATAATACAACAGCACTTTTATTATTTAACTCTTTATTAATACTATTTAAATTCTCCAAAGTTTTATAGTTCTTTCTCTTAATAAATATAGTATTTTGCATTTTTGCAAGAAATCCAAATAAAAACCAATGCTTTATGTCTTCTTTTGCTATAAAGCAAATAGGCATAATTGAACCTAAAATTATTATATCTAAGTAAGAAGTGTGATTGCCTGCTAGAATTAATGGCCTAATACCATTATTTTTTCCTATCAACTTTACTTTTATACCTAATATTTTTAATAATATTTTATGAAAAACTATAGGTACATAGATTCTATATCTCAATTTAAATTGAACAAAAATATACTGTATAGGAATTAGCAATAAAATAGTTAAAATAATCAAGAATACTTTTAAAAAAGAAAACAAATGCTTATCTCAAAGTTACTTTCTATCAAAGTGATCCATATATCTAGCTGCTATTTTTTTAGTAGGTAAAACAATACATACATCTAGTGTATTAAATTCATAATCTATTACAGCTCCATCTCCAACAAAGGCACCTAAACGTATATAGCCTTTTATAAGTGGTGGAATAGATGAAAGAAATTTTTTAAAATTTTTATCGCTTGAATTATCTTCTGTCATTCTAATGTACCTACTTTTTATGGCAATTGGTCTAATATTAATAGGAGCTAAGTAATTGTCATAGAGATAGGATAAAGCAAATTTATGCTTATGAACATCTATACCAGGAAAGGATGCACAGCCAAACATGATTTTAATATCATATTTAATAACATATTGAGCAATAAAAGCCCATAATAATTGCATTATTTTTCCATTACGATAATTTTCGTGAACACAACTTCTTCCTAATTCTAATATATTACCATTAAAATCAATAAGCTTTGATAAATCATACTCTCCTGAGGTATAAAAAAAATTTTTCTTATTCTTATAATTTCCTCCATTCAACCTATATGTTCCAACTACTTTATCATAAATTTTACCTGATTTATTATGATCAACAACTAGAATATGATCAAAATAATGATCAAATTTATCAATATCTCTTTTAGATTTTTTTTGTGCAATAGTTGGTTTAGCTGCCATTTCTTCGAAAAATACATTATATCTCAAAGCTTGAGCTGCATCAATTTCTAAACTATTTTCAGCCAATCTTACTTCTAGGTTTCCGGATGTAATATTTAGTGAGTCTAAATTATAATCTTCTGCTATTGCCATTTAAAATCTATTTTGAAATTTTTTTTCCAAAAAGCTCCATTCTATGATTAACTAATTTATAACCAAGTTTTTTCGCTACTTTCATCTGAAGGCTTTCTATTTCTTCATTAACAAACTCTATGATCTCTCCACTATCAATATCTATCAAATGGTCATGATGCTCATTTTCATTTAATTCCTCGTATCTTGCTCTTTTCCCACCTAATTCTATTCTGTTCAATACATTATGTTCTTCAAATAATTTAATAGTTCTGTAAACGGTTGCTAAACTTATTCTAGGATCTATTTTGTTTGACCTTAAATATACTTCATTAGCATCAGGATGATCATTTGAATTAGAAATAACATCCGCTATAATTTTTCTTTGGTGTGTAAATTTTACACCACTTTCTGCACAAAGTTTTTCTATTCTAGATATTTGATTTTTACTTTTTTTCATTTTATATTAATTAAATATTTTACAGCATGCTAATGAAAAAGAAAGAAAAAATATTAATAGATATAGTAAATGACAAATGTCCAATTACTTTTGTTAAGACTAAAATCGCATTAGAAAAATTATTACCACACCAGTATCTTGCAATCTTGATAAAAAAAGGTGAGGCTTTAGAAGGTTTACCCTCTAGTCTTAAAGAATTAGGATATAAAATAGTAAAAAAAAAAGAATTAAAAAGCGAAGTTTTTTATTTAGAAATTTCAAGAAAAATTTAATTTCATAATGTAAGCATTTACTTTTCTGTCTTTCCTGCTGTAATAATTTTTTCTTTCTCCAACCTTTAAAAAATTACTTTTTTTATACAAATTAATTGCAATTTTATTTTCCACAGAAACTTCAAGAAAAATACTATTAACTTTTTTGTTTGCTGCAATCACTAATACTTTATTTAATAAAGCTTTTCCTATTCCTTTTTTTCTAAATTTTTTATCGATAATAAATGAAATAATCTCCATTTGATCTTTTGTAATTGTTGCTTTTAGGTAACCTACTGGATTAGGTTCAGATAAAATGAAAATGTTATGTTTTTTTTGAATAAACTCTGTAAATTCTGCTTTTCCCCATTTTTTTTCATTATTATCTTTTACAGAGCAATAAATATCATATAAAAAATTAATATTAGTGTTTTTTCTTTTCAGCATAGTGTCCTTTAATATATAAGGGCTCTAAGTTCTTATTTTTATTATTATTTATATCTTTAAATTGACTGATAAAAATATTTAAAATAGCTTCTTTTTTAGGAAGACAAAAATTATAATTCTTAGTCTTTGCTAGGTCTTCGCAAATACCAACTAAATTTTCGGATATATAATTTTTGCTTTTTAAACTATTTATTTTTAAAATTTTAAAATTGTTTAATTTGTTTTTACTAATTTTTTGATAATAACATTCATGTTTATTAACCTTAATTACAACTCCTGCTGAGGAATTTTTTTCTATATATCCGTCTATTAAACCTTGTTTAAATACAGAATCAAAATTTGTATAACCAATAATAGGCTTATCAATGGATATTGATATAGCTTTTGCAGCTGCTAATCCTAATCTTGTTCCAGTATAAGAACCTGGCCCTAAAGAAACCATAATAAAATCTAATTCATTAAATTCAATATCACCCTTAGCTAAAATATAATCAAACATGTGATTGATTTCTACTTCTATACTGTTTTCAATTAATCTATTATTAGAAAATAATTTTTTATTACAGTACAAAACTAAAAAAATCCTATTTAATGAAGTTTCAATAGATAAAAATGACATTTTCATAAGAATAATAGTATATTAAGCATAATGAATTTAATAGAAATTAAAAAAAACACATTTGATGTATTGATAGACCTTAAGTATGCTTCCACTGACAATATAATGAAAAAAAAAATATTCCATGAAAATCAATGTTTTTTATTAGAAGAAACAGCAGAAAAATTGCTAGCTGCAATCAAAATTGCTAAAGAAATAGGATATATTTTTAAAATATTTGATGCTTATAGACCAACATATGTTCAAGAAGCTTTATGGAAATTTGACCCTAATCCAAATTTTTTGTCTGACCCCCGAAAAGGCTCTCCGCATACTAGAGGCATAGCTATTGATTTAACTTTAACTAATTTAAACGGAAATGAGTTAGAGATGGGTACAAAATTTGATGATTTTACCAAAAAAGCTTATCATTTATCTAGAAATTTAGAAAAGCAAATTAGAATTAATAGACATTTATTGCTATCAATAATGACCTTGGCAGGTTTTGATTTTTATCATAAAGAATGGTGGCATTATCAGCTATTTAATCCTTCAAGTTATCCTTTAATACATAATTTTTTTTATAAAAAAAATTAATTTACTTCTACTACTTCTTTAATTTCTTTATGATAATGTTTTAACATATTTTCTATCCCCATTTTTAAAGTAGCAGTAGATGAAGGGCAACCAGCACAACTTCCCTTTAACTCCAAATATACTACTCCTTCTTTAAAGCTATGAAAGGAAATTTCTCCCCCATGACCAGCAACTACTGGTTTTACTCTAGTTTCTAATAATTCAGAAATATTCTTCTCTAAATTAGTTAAGGGTTTTTTATTTTCAAGAACTTTTTCAGTACTAGTAGTTAAGTCTATAATGTAATTATTTTTCTCTAAAAAAGCACCTATTTTACTAGTTAAAATAGTACGAAGTATATCCCAGGAAGCACTTTCTGATTTTGTTACAGAGATAAAACCAGTATCGACTAAGATACTTTCTACCCCCTCTATATCAAACAGGTTGCTTAAAAAGTCATTATTTTTAAAATCATCTGTTTTCTTAAAAATATAAGATTTTTCTATTCCTATATCTTTTTCAGGAATAAATTTATAAGTATTAGGGTTAGGCGTTTCTTCTACATTAATAAACATTATTTAATCCTTCCAGGCACTATGATTATGGGTAAAGTTAGTTTCTTTCTTGAAATACCTGTTAAAGAAGAAATAATTTTATTATTTTCTATTTTATCCATAGCTAATCCAAGAACTAAATTTTTAACTTTTAATCTTTTATTATTCATAATTTTTATTAAAACTTCAAGCTTTTCTCCAGTTTTGATAAATGACTTTACTTGAATTTTATGCTTTTCCTTTATAATTTTTATATATTTATTTAAAACTTCTTTAGCCTCATCTTTTCTCTCTGCTCTCATAATATTTTCTACACCTTTCCAATGCCTAAAATTTTCACCTTCTATTATAAATAATAAAATGATACCTAAATTTTCAATTTTTGCCAAATTGCATGCATGTGTCATAGCTTCTAAAAATTCATCAGATTCATCTACATAAACTAAAAGAAACTCTTTTTCCTTCTTTACACTTACTTTTTTAAGCATTAAACCTCCTGATGCTTTCATGCACAAATAAACCAAAAACTATAGCAAAAAAAACTGCAATTAAACCATAAGAAAGTCTATTATTTTTAGACATTTTATATATTTTTTCACCATATCCAGATTTTGATACATTTATAAATGATCTTCTAGCCGCAATTACATTACCATCTTTTAACAATAAAGTGTCAACTAAATATTCTCCATCTACTAATTCGGCAGAAAAATTCAGCTCTGTTTTAAATAACCTTTTATCAGATAGTTTTATTATTCCCTGCTTAGGGTTATACCTTTCAGCCTCTACCATGCTATTCACTATACCATCTATCCAATAATTCCTTTCTTCTTTTTCCTTTTCCTCAGCTCCTTCAAACCTAATATTTTTAATACCAACCTGATTAATTTTTAATAAATTTTCAGCTTTTAACTGCTCCAATGGTCTTGTCGCTGCAACGTAATAATAGGAAGGAACATCATAAAATATTTTAGTGTCAGAGTTTAACCAAATACCCATTTTTTTTTCTTTTTTTCTAACTCTAATTGCTTTTCGTGGGCCAGTTACAGATACTACAACATCACCTTCTTCGTCTATAACACCAAAAAACAATAATTTTGCTCCTTTAAAACCTACGTCTATATTTATTTTATTATCAGAAATATCGGCAATAATTATTTTTTTCGCATTAGACTGAAATATTAAAAAGAAAAATATTAAAAAAAAAACTATTAACTTTTTCATTATAATAAATCCAATATAAAAATAAATTTAGGGTCTATAATTAATTCTGAGATTAAAAAGAGACAAAGACAAATTATTATAATTCCAAGTAACATTCTTAAAACTTCTCCGGAAATTTTTTGAACAATTAAAGCCCCCATTTGTACACCAAAAACACCTCCTACTAATAGCAATCCAGACAGAATAATATCTACAGTTTGATTTACATAAGCATGCATAACAGTGGAAGTTATAGATACAAAAAGTACCTGCATTAAAGACGTACCAATTACAACTTGAGTTGACATTCCTAATAAATAAATCATAGCGGGCACTAGAATAAAGCCACCTCCTACTCCCATTATTGCAGCTAAAATACCAATAATATAACTTATTAATAATGGTGGGATTATACTTATGTAAAGTTTTGATCTTCTGAATTTAATTCTGAAAGGTAAACCATGCATCCAACTATGAACATGTAACTTCATTAAGTTACCTGATTTTTTTTTCTTTCTAGTCCTTAAACTTTCATATAACATATAAATACCTACAGAGCCTAAAAATAAAATATAAGTAAATGAAATTACCTCTTCAATTCTACCTTTTATCGATAGTAATCTAAAAAGAAAAACACCAGTAGCTGACCCTATTACTCCACCTAAAAGAAGGATTGTACCCATAATAATATCAACATTTTTTCTTCTAAAATAATTTAAGAATCCTGTTA
>MDTB01077880.1_pt1 | contig 18684 bp, 22 predicted proteins | sample 811161 | NCBI WGS metagenome assembly MDTB01 (sample SAMN05326650, study PRJNA326480) | marine metagenome | isolation source: seawater | place: Mediterranean Sea | collected 2009
CATAACCATCTTGTTCAAATCAGTTTATACCAAGGGCCTTCGAGGCCGCCGGATTGATGAGACAACAAGATGCGAACAACCATCAAGGCTAGAAGTCAATTGACTTCACGAAAAAGCCGAATATATGGCAGCAATGAATCACGTTATTAAATCAACACGGTGTCTTGCAATCGGAGAGGGTACATATATGGTGTAAAGGGCAATACCGGCGAAACTTTCTATGCATTAACACTGTATCGCATGGACTGGGACGATCCGCAGCTTAACGTCACTACGCCGAACTGGGGATTTTATGCTGCGGTTAACGGTGAATCAGCACGCACCCAGGGGGTGGAATTTGAAACCCGGGGTTATCTGACCGATATACTACAATACGGTGTGCAGTACGCCTATACGGATGCAGAGCTGACGGACGATCTTTATATCCCCGCCGATACACCAGACAGCCCAAGCGAAGTCTTGCGGGCGGTCAACGGCGAGCGGTTGCCCAGCACCGCAGAACACACCTTCAGTGCAAATTTAGAACACTACTACGAGATGGACGGCGAGTATTACCTGCTAAGAAGAGCGAGTGCTCACTACCAGTATGACTCTCGTAATTCTCTGGGTGATGATCCGGTGTTCGACGTCATGCTGCCGTCGTTCTGGATTGCCAATCTGAGTACGACATTGCACGCGACGAACTGGAACGCTACTGTATACGTGAAAAATGTATTCAATGAAGAGGGCGTCACCGGCGTGCTGTCTGAAGGATATATGGGAACGGATCCGGAAGATAATTTCTACGGAAACGCGTCTAAATCCTATATTACTCAACCTCGCTCTATCAGTATTGCTTTGCAGTATCAGTTCTAGGAGCTTGTAGTTGGAACATCTTATCCGGCCTCATCTTGAGGCCGGTAGTTTGATAAAGGCGCAGCAGGCAATCCAGTGCTATCTGGAGGGTCTTACGTCGCCCGAGCCCCAGCAGCTTGCAGAGGCGGCATACTGGAGTTGCCAGGCCAATGATTTTTGCTCGGCAGCGGATCTATATCAGCGAGTCTGTGAACAAGCGCCAGACCATCCCACCTATCACTATAATCTTGCGACTACGTTGCGTATGAATGGCGACATTGAGGGGGCTGAAGCGGCATAGCCCCAATGATGTGGAAGCATATTGCTTACTGGTGCATTTACGCAGCCAGGAAGCGGATGCAAAACGGATCGCATCGCTGGGTCAACTCACCGATGAGGCAATGCCGCCCAAACAACGGGTACATGCCTGGTATGCACTCGGCAAAATGTATGATGATACCGGGTAGAATGACGCCTACTTTGATGCCTATGCTTCCGGGGCCAGTCATCGTCGTCGCTATCTGAAGTACGCAGTGGCGCAGGATGAAGCCATCATGCAGGCAATTACTGATACCTTTACAGACGCCTGGTGTGCTGAGACCGCGTCGGTTAATCAGGGCAAGGGGATGACGTTTATTGTCGGAATGCCACGCAGCGGCACCACGCTGGTGGAAAAACTGCTAGGCGCGCGCGGCAAGCTGTGACGTCGCGGCGATGGGACAGCGTTATCTGACTGCGGTCAGCGGCTACCGACAGGAAAACACCATGCTGACTGACAAGCTACCACTGAATTTTCTGTACCTGGGTCTGATTCACAAAGCATTACCACAGGCACGCATCATTCATGTTGAGCGCCAGCCAATGGACACCTTATGGTCGGTGTATAAACACCTGTTCACCCATGCGTATCCGTTTTCCTACAATCTGGAAGAGATTGCTGGCTACTATAGTGCCTACCGCCGGTTAATGACGCACTGGCAGACGCTACTGGGTGACCGCATACTCAATGTGAGCTACGAAGCACTGGTTGCCGGCCCGACCGCAGAAACCAGACGCATCACCAACTTTTGCGACATCCCGTACGATCCCGCGTGCCTCAATTTTTACCAGCGCGAGACCCAGGTTACAACCGGCAGCGCGGTGCAGGTCAGGCAACCTGTCAACGATCGCAGCGTTGGCCAGTGGAAACGGTTTTCATCACAACTGGCGGGTGTCAGAGACACGCTGATCGGTACCGGATTACTCGACGAATCCATCTGACCAGGCGTCACTTTGCTGAATATGCTGGTTTAGCACGCGGCAAAACAGCGCCACTTTTTTGGGTTCAGCCGGGACCTGCTTACGCACCAGTGACTGCGCAAAATTGTACTGATAACGTGCCGGGCAGAGTAATCTGAACTCCCCGCCTCGCAATTCTTTGTGTACATAACTGCCCGGCAAATAGCCAATAAAGCGCCCGGACGCAATCAGTGCCTTACGCGAATCAAACTGATAGGCGTGGGCTCCCGGGGTAAGTTTTTTAAGCTGCTCACGGCCTTGCTGGCTGATCTCCACGCCAGGCACCACTGCCGGATATTCGGCAATGGTAGTATCAGTGATGGCGTCATCGCTTAACGCAAACAGCGGGTGAGTACGGGCGCAGCACAGGTAAATAGGCTCGTTCAGTGTGTCGGTATAGCTCAGGCCCGCCATTTTCCGGTAGCCCGGAAAAATCCCCACGTGCGCTCTGTCTTTTAACAGTGCCTGTTCAATGTTTTCAATGCGATCGCCATCCAGCGTGATACTCAGTCCCGGTGCCTCTGCCATCAGTGTCTTAATGGTGTTTGCTATGAGCCTGTGCCGTGCGTCATCCAGGACATCGGAATGCAATACCACCAGTGGCCCTGAAATTTCATCACTGAGTTGCGAAACCGCGTGAGAAAAATCGCCCAGTGCTGAAAAAAGCGGAAGACAGGCCTGGTACACAGTTTGCCCGTCAGGCGTTAACACAAAGCCGCCGCGGCCACGATGGCACAGGGTCAGCCGCATGCGGGTTTCCAGATTGTTCATGTGCACGCTTATGGTTGAGCGGGTAATGCCCAGCTCGTCTTCGGCGGCAGCGAACCCGCCATTTTCTACCACTGATTTAAACACCTTCAGCAGCTTGAGGTCATATTCTGTAATGGCTCTGCCAGCAATTTTCAAAAGTTTTATTCCATCAAACTAAAGATTCAATGTTTGTTATTTAACAATCTTATTCCGGCTGTTTCAATAGCGTTATCACAAAAGCACATCAACAGGAGAAGCGTGTGGCAAGTGCATACCAAACACTGATTATGCCGGGGTCGTTGATCAACGGACACTGGCATAAAAGCGAACAGACATTCGCAGTCAGAAATAAGGCCAACGGCGAGACCGTGGCAACCATCAGCAATGCGCAACCTGCGGATATGGAGTCTGCGATTATCCATGCGACAGAGGCGTTCGCCGACTGGCGCAACACCACGGGGGCAGAGCGCAGCCGCCTGCTCATGGCCTGGTATACCAAACTGGCCGAACACCGGGATGCACTGGCAACGCTGTTAACCATAGAACAGGGCAAGCCGCTGGCCGAAGCCAGGGGGGAAATCGACTATGGCGCAGGCTATGTGCGCTGGTTTGCCGGTGAAGCAGAGCGTATTTATGGCGACCTATCCGATGGTCTGCACAACGGACAGAGCGTGAAGGTTATAAAAAAACCGGTCGGCGTGGTAGGGGCCATTACGCCCTGGAACTTCCCCAATGCGATGATCGCCAGAAAGGCGGCCGCAGCGCTGGCAGCGGGCTGCACGTTTGTCGGGCGTCCCGCATCAGAAACACCCTTAAGTGCACTGGCCATGGCTAAACTAGGTCAGGACGCCGGGATCCCTGACGGCGTACTGAACATGGTGACCGGTACTGATGCACGGAAGCTCGGCAAAGTGCTCACCCAGTCACCGCGGGTGGCGAAATTTTCCTTTACCGGATCAACCCAGGTCGGGCAGCAACTGATTCAGGACTGTGCGTCAACGGTGAAGCGGGTTTCTATGGAATTGGGAGGCAACGCCCCGTTTATCGTGTTTGATGACGCCGATATTGATGCAGCAGTTAACGGTGCCATGCTGGCCAAGTTCAGAAATGCTGGGCAAACCTGTGTGTGTGCCAATCGCTTTTTGGTGCACCGGAAATGTCACGATGCGTTTGTCAGCGCGCTGACAGAGAAAATGCGCACGCTGACCGTCGGTGATGGATTAGATGCCGCGGACATGGGGCCACTCATAAGCGAGCAGGCCGCAAACAACGTGGATGAACTGGTGCATCAGGCCATTAACCAGGGCGCCACCCATCATTATTCCCGCGCATGGGACAAGACCGCGTTCTATCCGCCCACCCTGTTAACCGGCGTTACCCCCTCGATGCGCATTTTTAATCAGGAGATTTTTGGCCCGGTTGTTACGGTCACGTCCTTTGATGACGAAAAGGACGCGATAACGCTGGCTAATCACACCGAATACGGACTGGCGGCCTACCTCTATACCCAGGATTATACGCGCATGCGCCGCGTGGCCGACCAGCTTGATGTGGGCATGGTGGGCATTAATGACGCCGCGATTTCCAACCCGGCTGCGCCGTTTGGCGGCGTTAAACAATCCGGTTTCGGTCGCGAAGGTTCGAAATACGGACTGGACGATTACCTTTCACTTCAATACCGCTGTCTGGGAGGATACTAGTATGGCGACCAATCTATCACTACAACAACGCAAACGGGCGGTGTTTGCCAACGGTCAGGGCAACCTTTATCCGGTGTATGTGTCTCACGCCAAAAACGCCGAGGTCTGGGACGTTGAAGGACACCGCTATCTGGATTTTGGTACCGGTATTGCTGTATGCAACACCGGCCATGCCCACCCCGCGCTGGTTGAGGCGGTCACGGAACAAATGGAGAATTTCAGCCATAGTTGCGTGATGGTAAACCCCTACGAAAGTGCGGTGGCACTGGCAGAAAAGCTCACCGAACTGGCGCCGGGGAACAGCCCCAAAAAGGCCATGTTCGTTACCACGGGCGCAGAAGCGGTGGAAAATGCGGTTAAAATTGCCCGCGCCCATACCGGACGTCGGGGTGTGATTGCGTTTAACGGCGGCTTTCATGGCCGCACCAATCTCACTATGGGGCTGACCGGCAAGGTTACGCCCTATAAAGACCACTTCGGACCGTTTCCGGGCGAGATTTATCACGCACCGTATCCCAATCCACTGCATGGCATTAGCGACGAGCAAAGCCTGGCCGCGCTCAGCACCTTGATGAAAGTGGATATTTCGCCGCGCGACGTGGCGGCGATTATCATCGAGCCTATACAGGGTGAAGGCGGCTTTTACATCGCCTCGCCGACCTTTATGCGTGCGCTGAAGGCCCTGTGCGAAGAACACGGAATCCTACTCATTTGTGATGAAATACAGTCTGGTTTTGCCCGTACCGGGCATATGTTTCATACAGAAGTGGCGGGGATTGAGCCGGACCTGATGACCATGGCAAAAGGGATCGCCGGTGGTATTCCTATTTCTGCAGTCGTGGGTAAGGCCGAGGTCATGGATACCGCGCCGGTTGGCGGACTGGGCGGTACCTATGGCGGCTCGCCGCTGGGCTGCGCGGCAGGCCTTGCCGTGCTCGACGTGATTGAACAGGAGAAGCTCACAGAGCGGGCAATCATGATTGAACGGCGTTTTATGGAATCACTTAACGCACTGAAAACACGCTACCCCGAGGTGGTCGCCGACGTACGCGGGCACGGCGCGATGATCGCGCTGGAGCTAATGACCGACGGCAGTGTTTCGACGCCTAACCCGGCACTCACCAAAGCCATTATCGGCAAGGCACTGGACTATGGCCTGATCCTGCTGGCCTGTGGCTTTTACGGCAATGTCATTCGCTTTTTACCGCCGCTGACGATTCCCGAGGCGCACTTACAGGAAGGACTGTCGCAGTTTAATGCGCTGTTTGATGAGGTTATGGGCGACGAATAGCCGGTAAAATTTGCTGACGTTGGTTATAAAAAGCGAGCCCCCAGCGAAAATTATTAAGATGCTGGGGGATGGCGTTAACCTGGTAATGTCTAATAAGAGAAATTCGTGTCGATTACCTGGTGCCCAGGGGCAGGAGGGGCATCAACCGGCTGAGTTAAATCAAAGTCTACGCGGAATTCTCTTCCCTCACGTACAAGCTGGTAACTGAAACTGTCTGGATAGACAAATATCTTCCAGATATTGTTGAGCGATTGCGGCAGACCTTTCTAGGGAAGATGCGAATACCGTGTGAGCGAATTTTTAGGCGTAGGCTTTTAATCTAATGTTAATCTTCTAGAAAGTTCTTTTTAAGTAAGTCTGTTTAGTCTTATCTGTGTTTAATTATCAGACTGAGAGACTACGATGAAAAACTTAGCTTTAGCACTAACCGCCCTTCCCTTTATTGCTTCAGCATCCAGTGCAGTTGCATTTGAAAAAGGCGACATTCTCGTCCGAGGTGGCTTTGCCACGGTTGCACCTGATGAATCGTCTTCAAACATTAACGTGGGTGATGACTTGGGTTTTGGCCTGACCATTGATAACAACACGCAGTTGGGCCTCACCGCGGCCTATTTCATCACGGATAGGGTTAACGTAGAAGTATTAGCCGCAACGCCGTTCACACATGACGTTAATTTCGCTATCGATAACCCATTATGAATAGGTAACCAGCTAGGCGAAGTAACCCACCTTCCGCCCACAGTGACGGTTAACTATTACTTTAACGATCCATCAAGTGCTTTTCAGCCCTATGTGGGTGCGGGTCTAAACTATACGTTTATTTATGACGAGCAATTTACGGGAGCTAATGAAGAGGCAGGGCTTAGTGACTTATCTCTAGATAACTCGTTTGGCTTAGCCGCACAAGTGGGAATAGACTATCAGTTAAGCGAAAGATGGTTTTTGAATGCCGCAGTTCGTTGGATAGATATAGACACAGAAGCAAGCTTCAACCTAGGTGATACCCGGGGCTCTGTGAGCGCTATTGAAATAGACCCCTTTGTCTATGCTATTTCGCTAGGTTACCGGTTTTAGGTAACCGTTTAATGCGTAGGCAGTTATGAGTGGAAACCCAGTCTTGAGCTGAGAAGCCTAAAATAAACAAAAGCTAATCTACGACTTAAGTTTTTATTCATTGAGTTTATGGATAATGTACAAGACTCTGCTAACGCTAATTGTGACTTTTCAATAGTTATCGGCGTCTTGAGTGTTATGAATAACAAACTTGAGGCGTCTATGCATAATTTAGAGCCTATTTTTTTACTTGTTTTAATTGGCTTTTTTTCTATCGCGAGTCAGCTAATAGCCTATCGATTGCGCCTACCTGCGATTTTGTTCTTACTGCTTTCAGGCCTGTTTATGGGGCCAGTAAGCGGCATTTTTAACCCCGATGCGGTATTCGGCGATTTGCTGTTTCCGATTGTTTCTTTATCTGTTGCCATAATTTTATTTGAAGGTGCGTTAACCTTAAATCTTCAGGAACTTGGCAACCATAAGAAAACCGTTATGCGGTTATGCTCATCAGGAGCCATCCTTTCTTGGTTGATTGTAGCGCCTGCTGCATATTATCTAATGGGTTTAACGTGGGAATTAGCCTTTCTATTCAGTGCTATCGTGACGGTAACGGGCCCTACTGTGGTAATGCCCATGATACGCGCCGTTAGACCATCTAAGAATGTTGCTCAAATCTTAAAATGGGAAGGCATTGTTATCGACCCAATCGGTGCTATTTTGGCTGTACTGGTATTTGAATATATTGTGTCTCAGCAAAATGCGTTGAGCCACACGCTGCTTGTTTTCTTTAAAACTGTGGCGGTTGGTATTTTCTTCGGCTTGGCAAGTGGATATGTATTGTCCAAAGCAATCAAGCGAGGATACATTCCTGAATATTTGATCAATACATCTGTGTTGATTTCCGTGCTCATTAGTTTTGAAGCATCAAACTTGCTTGCGCACGAGAGTGGATTACTTGCTGTTACCGTAATGGGTATGTTTTTAGCCAACAAACGTGACATAAAAGTAGACGATATTGTAGAGTTCAAAGAGACCCTTTCCGTACTGCTTATTTCTGGGTTATTTGTCATCCTTGCCGCGCGAATCAAGCTAGAGGAATTATATGCGATTGCTCTTCCAGCAACGCTTTTACTTCTAGTGATGATTTTTATAGCAAGACCGCTCAACGTGTACTTTTCTACAAAGCGCTCGTCGTTAATATGGCAAGAGAAATGGCTGATATCTTGGATGGCACCGCGAGGCATTGTGGCTGCCGCAGTATCTGCGTTATTCGCTATTAAGCTCGACATGATTGGCTACGCAAACGCCGACATTCTTATTACTCTGGTCTTCTTTGTTATTGTGTTTACCGTTACGTTACAAAGCTTAACCTCTACGCACATAGCCAAAGCACTAGATCAAAGAGAAGAAGCTGCTAAGGGTTACCTTATCTTTGGCGGCGGTCACTTCGCGAGAATGCTGGGCAAAGAATTGATGTCGTTGGGCTACACAGTAAAGATTGCTGATACGAACTGGGAATCCATTTGCGCTGCAAGAATGGAGGGAATACCTACTTATTTTGGAAACCCAAGCTCTGCACACGCAATGAGGACAATGGATTTAACCGGCATTGGCAACGTACTGGTCATGTCTAGTTATAAACATTTAAACCCCATTGTTACTCAGCACTTCCAGTATATTTACGGTGATGAACACGTGATGGGCATTAGTCACAACGATCAAAAGGGATTTGAAGGCCATTCTTTGAGCGAACATTACCTGCAATCTTTGGGATTATTTGGAGACACAACTTACTCCAAACTGGCTAGCCAGACTTCCAAAGGCGCGGTGATAAAACGCACTGCATTAACGGCCTGCTTTACGTTTGATGACTACAAAGCCAAGTATATGAGTCAGTTTACCGCGCTTTTCTTTGTGGACTCAAAAGGCAAGCTTACTGCATTTAAGAGTAAAGAGAGTACACCTCCCGGTGAAGGTTGCCAGATTATTAGCCTAATTAGCCAGATGGGTTAAAAGAAGAGCAAAAAAAGAGGGGGAATTGCTTCCCCCTACTTCATTTCATCGTAATGAATGGTTTCCTCAGGCATGAGGTTTTCCACCAGTTGGTCGAGGTTGTCGACCACATCCTCAGGCTCTTCAAACAACGCAACGTGGAACATTGCATCACCTTCTTGTACCAAAGGTATGTTTTGTTTACCAATGATGATACCTGAGCGCGGCGCGATGACATCGTGAACGTAAGTGCCTGTAGGACTACAGACCTGCGCTAAGACATCGCCTTTTTTTACGTGATCGCCCAGTTGCTTCACATCACGCACTATCCCGCTTTCAGGTGCACGTATCCAAGAACTTTTATTCGCAATAAAAGGTTCAATTAACGGCTTTTTACGGCGTCGCTTCGCTACCATGCCAAGGCTTGCAAGCACGTTGTAAATACCCTTTATTCCTGCCCTTATTGATAGCTCGTCGAATCTTAATGCCTCACCTGCCTCGTAAAGCAAAATACGAGTACCAGACTCCGAGGCCGCCTGTCTCAATGAACCATCGCGCAAATTGGCGTTGAGTAACACCGGAACGCCAAATGCTTTGGCTAAGCTTAAGGTGTCTTCGTCAGCCAAATTCGCACGAACTTGTGGCAAATTGCTTCGGTGAATTGCGCCGGTATGCAGGTCAATACCGTAATCGCATTTGCTAACAATTTCAGTCAAAAACAAGTTAGCTAAACGCCCCGTTAATGAGCCTTTGCTAGACCCAGGAAAACTCCTGTTGAGGTCACGGCGATCTGGCATATAACGGCTTTGCGTTAACATGCCATACACATTCACCATAGGCACCGCTATCAAGGTTCCTCGAGTTAGCTTAAAGGTGTCCGACGCTAATAAACGCCGAACTATTTCAATACCGTTAAGCTCATCTCCGTGAATGGCCGCACTTATGAATATTGTCGGCCCCTGACGCTTTGCTCTTATGACTTCAACGGGAATAGACATTTCCGTGTCAGTGTAGAGCTTGGCAGAAGTAAGTGAAAGCTTAACCCTACTTCCCGCCTTTATCTCTGTATCGCCGATAAACAGTGATGGAATACGAGACATGTATTAGCCCTGCCCACGGGTTTTAGTGTTGTGCGGCTTAGCTTTAGTATTTTCGATAAATTCGATGATCATGTTTGCCACGTCTTTATTGGTAGCATTTTCGATACCTTCAAGACCTGGAGATGAGTTCACTTCCATTACCACTGGGCCATGACTTGAGCGCAATAAATCAACACCACAAACGTTAAGCCCCATTGCTTTAGCCGCTGCTACTGCAGTTGTACGCTCTACCGATGTAAGTCGAATTAGCGTTGCACTTCCGCCGCGATGAAGGTTAGAACGGAATTCACCTGGAGCGCCTTGACGCTTCATTGCCGCGACCACTTTCCCACCGACTACGAAACAGCGAATATCTGCTCCACCTGCTTCTTTAATAAATTCTTGAACCAGAATGTTCGCCTTAATACCCATAAATGCTTCAACAATACTCTCAGCAGCTTTGTTGGTATCGGCTAACACCACACCTATGCCCTGCGTACCTTCTAGAAGCTTGATTACAACAGGCGCTCCACCTACGTTCGCGATTAAGTCTTTAACGCTATCTGGGCTATGCGCGAATCCGGTTCTAGGTAGACCAATACCTTTGCGCGATAATAACTGCATTGAGCGCAATTTATCTCTAGAGCGACTAATCGCTACTGACTCGTTAACACTAAACGCCCCCATCATTTCAAACTGACGAACAACGGCCGTACCATAGAAGGTAATAGATGCGCCTATACGTGGAATAATGGCGTCGTATTTGGGTAGAGGCTGGCCTTTGAATCGAACCGAAGGCTTGTTACTGGTAATGTCCATGTAGCAATGCAATGTGTCGATAATATCAACTTCATGGCCACGCGCTTCAGCCGCTTCTTTAAGACGTTTGGTAGAGTAAAGACGTTTGTTTCTCGATAAGATAGCGATTTTCATAAATGCTCCTTTGTTTTTTTTGTAGACGATTACGCAAAAACAAAAGTCACAAACTTTTATAAAAAAAGGCGACATCTGAAATGAGTCCAACTTAATGGGGTCACTTCAGATGTCGCCTTTTCTTTATTTACTCTGAAATAGAAGGAGCTGTTTCCTTTTTCTCCGTTTGCGCGCTTACCACATTAGAGAGTAATGCCTCTGGCATGGCTGAGCTTATTCCCTTAAGCAACCTACCTAAGATATCGGCGCCCGTGATAATGCGGGGCTTTTCTCCCCACACAAGCACTACATCCACATCAATGGTGCCATCGTGATGGGCATCTAACGATTCCTGCGCTTTTAGATGCCAAATTACATCTCCCAGCGTTAAGTTCTCGTCGCGAACAATTAACGGCCTGTGACAATAATCGTAAATATCAAATGGCTTGTCGGTATCGAACAATGCTGCGCGAAGTGCACCATCCGCGTCTAAAATAAGGTGCGGCTGGTTGTTTTCATCCGCCAATACAACCCAGTTGTGTCCGCTACGGTTAATTCTACGAAGTAATTCGTCAGAACTCTCACGCACAAAATCAGGCACTATTGGGAAGTCCACTTTTGTAGGTAATGAAATAATGGAATCAGGGTCTAGTAACTCACCTTCTTGAGACACGCGAATATCATCGATTGCCAGAAAGTTCAGTGCTCCAATACCTTCAACGTGATCAACCTCCGCTTCTTCGGCTTCAACGTGCTGTTTTAACACGCGGCGAAGATCACGGTCTCGCATGTACTCCACACCCTCTTTGCCTAACCAGCCATCGAGAATAAGTGCAGAAGGCTTGGCTACAGGATATAAAACCAGCTGATAAAACCGCAGCGCAGGCGACAAGATTGACGCCATTTTCATCGCGTTTCTTGAAAAATAGGCCTGCGGCAAGATTTCACCAAAAATCGTGATAAAGCCGGTAGAGAAAATAAACGCACTGGCGCCAACAAGTACCGAGTCAGAAAGCAGCGTTAATAATACGTTTATCCCAACATTACCCCACAGTATGGTAGTAAGCAGAAAGTTCGAATCCTGTCTTAACTTAAGGATTTTCTGCGCTGATTTATGCCCATGAGACACTTCCATCTCTAGCTGCAATCTGTTGAGCGAGAAAAAGGCCAGGTTCAACCCGGAAAACATCGCTGATTGTGAAATACAAAACAATATGCCCAACCAAATGTAGAGCTCTTGTTGAGTAAGAGAAAACTCCATAAAAACGTCCTAAACTTGTAGCGTTAAGTTAACTACATTAATAACAAAGTACCGAGACCTAGAAAGGCAACAAAGCCCACAATATCCGTCACGGTGGTGAGTATGACCGACCCCGATAACGCAGGGTCAATATTGAATTTTTCAAGTAATACAGGAACAAAAATACCTGCAATTGCGGCGGCAATGATATTAAAAAGGATCGCAAGCCCAATAACTAACCCTAGCCAAGTATTGCCAAACCAAAGCATAGCAACGGCACCAATAACAAACGCCCAAATAACGCCATTTAACCCACCTACTTTTAGCTCTTTAACAAGAAGTGCGCTTACGTTTGCTGAGTTCACCTGCTTCAGCGCTAACCCTCGGATGATTAACGTCAATGTTTGACTACCTGCAATACCTCCCATACTAGCGACAACAGGCATCAATACCGCCAAGGCAACCACTTCTTGCAAAGTAGCCTCAAATAAGCCGATAAATGCACTTGCCAGAAAAGCGGTGAGCAAGTTTATCCCCAACCATAACGCACGCCCCTGGGCACTTTTTCTAACCGATGAGAACAAATCTTCATCCTCATCCATACCCGCACCTGCCATCAGCTGGCGTTCATGCTCTTCAAACGAGAGTTCGGCTGCGGTAGTGACATCCAGCCTACCTATCAGCTTTTGATTTTCATCTACCACCGGCAGTGCACCGAATCCAGAAAGCTGCACGGTTTTCGCTGCCATTGCGCAGTCTTCGGTGTCCCTTATAGTGGTCACATCTTCCAACGCTACATCGACCAAAGGTAAATGCTCTGGCAGTCCGTGTATCTGCGATATCTCTACTGCCAAAGAAAATTGACCAGAGCGGTTCGTCAAAAACAAGAGGTCGCAGTGTTTAGGGGTTTCCCTTCTAATCAACCGAAGCGCGTCTCTTACTTTCGCGTTACTTGGCAACGATAAAAATGAGTGCGATGCCCAGTGACCAATTTCCTCTTCACTATATTCGTTAGCTTGGGTGAAATACGCTTTTTGAACTTTATCCATCGCCAAAAATGCTTGTTCCACAAGCGCTTTGGGTAAAGAGTCGGCCAACTCCAATAAGTCATCAGCCTCAATGTCAAAAAACAACGTCTGCCATAACGATGGGTCTGTTGAATTAATCAAAACCTCTCGTGGGTCGCTGCGCATTTCTATCAGTACATCTAGCTTTTTCGCGTCGGCAATGGTGTCCCATAATGACAAACGCTCATCAATGGGAAGGGATTCCAGTAAAAGCGCCAACTCTTTTTCATCAGCTTGTGCTATCACTGTGGCGCTACCAAGAAGTTCTTCATTTGCGGGCGAGTGTTGAATCACTTCTTCAACCAATGTAGGCAATATTTCAGACATGCCGCATTCCTTAATTCCAAAAACTACGGCTACTGACGAGCATTGATTCAATAAAGTCACATTTTTTTATTTTTTTGTGACTTTTCTTCATGTGCCCTCGTCTTTTTAACCAATAGTTAAACTAAAGGCTATCTAGTAGGAGACATCGCAGTCTGTACATAATGTAGTGTCACGACAGACGCATCATCCTAACGGCATATGGGGTTGAAACGTGGACTTAGATGAAGAAAAGCTCAGGCACTTACTAAATGAAGATGTAGACGGGGTTAATGAGAACCAGTCTCTGGAAAAAGTATTATCCGATGGCAAAAAGGTTGTTGCGGTTAAAGATGTGGCGAGCTTATTTGTTGGATGGGTTTGGGTAGTATTTCTAGGGTTTGGCGCCTCTCTCTACTCGGCAAAAAGGCAATACGAAAAGCACGTATCAGCCAAGAAAAAACCTTTAAGAATAAAAAGTGAAACAAATTTAGATAAGGAATATTAGCATGGACCTCAATATATGGGCGCAGTCCTTCAGTAATGCATTTAACCGGTTTTGGACCGAAGTAGCCGGCTTTTTACCTAATTTAATTGCAACCGTAATCGTTGTGCTTTTTGGCCTGTTCGTGTCGAAGGTATTAACTAAATGGGTAGCAAAGCTTCTTGAAAAATTAGGGTTTGACTCGCTCTGCGAAAAGCTGGGTATTCACCGATTAATAAATTCCATGGGATTTAAAACTCGCGGTTCTGAGTTAATTGGCAAATTGCTTCACCTGTTTTTCATTCTGATAATTTTAGTAGCAGCTGCAGAAACCTTAGGGCTCGAACGCTTCTCGGCAATCCTTGACGAATTCATTCTTTATCTGCCTAAGCTATTTGGCGCACTGCTAATTGCCTTAATCGGACTTTTCATTGCTAAGACTGGTAAGAGTCAACTTGAGACGTCTTTAGAGAACGTTGGTGTTGAATACGGCGCCGCGGCAGGACGAGTGTTGCAACTTCTTGTTCTGTTCATAACCTTCTCTCTCGTTATTGGTCAGCTAGAGTTAGAAACAGAATTGTTGAATACAATTTTTACTGTGTTAATTGCGAGTTTAGGCATTGCGCTGGCCTTGGCACTGGGACTTGGTACGCAAACAGTGGCAAATAGTATTGTGTCTGGCATATACGCCCGTGAGCAATTACTGCCAGGCGATGAAGTAGAGTTTGAAGGTTTCGTTGGCAACGTAGTGTCGGTAAGCACAGTAAACACGTTATTGGAAAGCAAAGAGGGTAAACGTCTGAGCATTCCGAACCAAGACTTACTTTCAAGCAAGTTTGTAGTCACCAAGCTTGGAGCTACAAAGCGTACAGATAATAAAACGTGAGATAAGACATGAACGATCTAGAGAACGAAGTGATTCGTCTCTCTGATCGGCTGTCGCAACTCAGTGATGACGAATTAGTGCGTATTGCAAAATTGCAGCTTCCTTATGTGACTACAGCGTATGAAACTATATTTCACCGCTATCATAAAAAGTTACTGCAGATATGCTTCCGTTATTTGAAATCAGCCGAAGAAGCAGAAGAGACGGTAAATGATACGCTTCTGATTGTATTTAATAAAATCAACCAGTTCGAAGAGCGAGCAAAATTTCGAACTTGGTTGTACAAAATTGCACACAATCAAGCATTGACTCGCTTAAGAAAAAAACAAGCAGAACATGTTGAGCTTAATGAAGCGTTACCAGAAATAGAAAAACACGAGGAGCAATCTCAGCAAGACCATACTAATGAGCAACAACAACTGAACAAACTCCTGGACTTACTCAGTCTTGAAGAGCGTTCCATTGTTGTTTTTCGCATGACGGGAAATCTAGAGTTCTCCGAAATATCACAAATACTTGATGTAAAACTCAGTGCAGTGAAAATGCGGTATAAACGAGCCCTAGAAAAAATGGCAGTGTCTGCCAAGAAAAGTCACGTTAGCGAATAAAGTTTTCGGAGTATCAGGTTTATCTTTGCTGCCCTTCCAGCAAGATACAATCCCTTTATAGGGATGATCTGATACTCCCTTTTGGAGACAGACAATGACAAAACTTACTATAAATAAGTCTTGGGCTTTCATGGCGGTACTTTTGGTTGTAACTGCATTGGCGTTACATGCCTATCTGACCGAACGCAGCTCAACAGGGCTTCCCAATATTAACCCTGCTCCCGAAGTGACCTTGCGGTCGATGCCAAATTTTACTTCTATTCAAGATGTTAAAGAGAAAAAAGAACGTTTTTTTAATACGTTATATCCGCTTATTGAAGAGGAAAATCGCCATTTATTAAAAAAGCGTGCCGCGATAATAAAACTGCGCGAACAAGAGGTGTTAACCTCCCATCAATCGAAATGGCTTAATAAAATAATGTCACATTATGCCATTGACGAAACCCTGCCATTAGAGAATAAGTACGAGATTCTATTGCGCCGAGTAGACTATATTCCCCCTTCGCTTGTGTTAACCCAAGCGGCGATTGAGTCGGGCTGGGGAAGCTCTCGTTTTACACGCAAAGCGAATAACCTATTTGGACAGTGGTGTTTTGAAAAAGGATGTGGTGTGGTGCCGTCATCGCGAGATAAGGGCAAACAACACGAGTTGGCTAGCTTCAAATCTGTTAATGGTTCGATACGCGCTTACCTAAAGAACCTCAACACTCACTTTGCCTACATAGAGCTAAGAGAAACCCGGGCATATCTGAGAGAAGCTGATATTCCCCTAACGGGGCTCGCGCTCGCTAAAACCTTAACCCGTTACTCAGAGGAAGGCGATGCGTACGTTGACAAGGTATCAGCCTTCATAAAATTCAATAAACTATCCCGTTTTAATACCAGTTTTGAACAAAGTCTTGTAGCCTCAAACAATGAATAATTTTATTCCGCTGAGCTTGGTACAAAACTATAACGTTGAGGAGACTCGATGAACGATTTCATTGCTTTTGTAAACCGACCTGTCTTCGAGTTTATGTCTCGTGAATTCACGGTTGGCATGCTGATCCTAATCCCGTTAATGCTAATCGTGGCGGTATGGCTACTTAAATTCATTTCTAAAATTATTCCACGCTTGCTTATCAAAAATGGAGTAACACCCGACGCGGTGCACTTAATTAATCGCGTTGTGCAGATATTGGTGCTGGTCATGTTAGTGATAACCACCCTCGATATCTTGAATGTCCCGTTAACTGCTTTCGCCTTTGTATCAGGTGCAGTAGCGATTGGTGTTGGTTTTGGTGCGCAAAATATAATAAACAACTTTATAAGTGGCTGGATCTTGATGTGGGAGCGGCCAATTCGCATTGGAGACACATTAGAAGTAGATGATACCCGAGGCCGAGTAGAAGCCATTAATACCCGCTCAACGCGTATTCGCCGTGTAGATGGGGTGCATATGCTAGTCCCTAACAGCAAGCTGCTGGAAAATACAGTCATTAACTGGAATCTGGTGAATACTGAAACGCGAACCTCGGTAAAGGTAGGGGTTGCGTACGGCTCTTCAGTAAGAGAAGTGGAACAACTCATCTACAGTGCCGTAGGCAAGCTTGACGGTGTTCTAAAAACCCCGGCGCCCGCGGTAATGTTTGACGACTTTGGCGACAATGCCCTTAATTTTGAGGTGTACTATTGGCTAAATGCGAGCTCAGAGATGGAGCGGCGTAAGTCTCGTAGTGACCTTCGCTTTCTTATCTGTGAAGCCTTCGAAAAAGCGGGAATTGTGGTCGCCTTTCCGCAACGAGATGTTCATATTGATGGGGAGCTAGTACTGACTAAAACAGAACAGAATTGGCGTCCTTAATGCTGACACAAGATTTCTGCTAGCTGAACAGCTGCGACGCATCAGTGCATGCATCGCAGCCACGCCTTCGTTTTATTCGATTTCACCGATGATTGGTGCGTTTAATTTTATTCTCTGGCTGTTGCGGATAAACTTACTTCCCTGTTCAATCAATTGCTGGCCTTCCTTAATACGCTCAAATGCTTCCACTTGACGATCTTTGGATTTTTCAATCAACGAATTACCCTTTCTAACTTCATTGATGGCATCTTCCCACCGCTCTCCTATTGAAGAGAGTGTGGTCGCTTCAAACGCAACTTCTTTTGGACTAGTGGAAGCGCCTAGCTGTAGTACAGCCAACTGGTAAGCTTGCTTTGCCGCGATGATTTTCTCGGTTCCGGATTGAATAGATCCTTCACCCTCTCTAAGCATGGCACGCGCCTTCTCTAAATCTTTTTCACCTCTTGTTAATAATTTTTCCCCTCTCTCAGAAAGCTTTTTACCTTCTTCCCACATTCTATCTGGGTCATTTGTATAGTTTTCCATGCTAGGTGTTGAAGTACACCCCAATAGGATTACTACACTTGCAAAAACTAAAACCAAATATTTCATTTAATTCTCCTTACTACTAATCGATTCTAACTTAATTAATCTATTAGCTTTCGCTTTTAAACACGTTGTACTTAGAGTTGGACATCAAGATACCCACCGTCATTCCTATTGCAAATGCAGCACAAATCACAGCCGCAACCGGAACAGATAAACCGTTAAAACTTGACGCTATATAAGTATCTTGTTTACTTAAAAGAACACTTGCCGCAAACAAAAAAAGCAGTAAAAGCGATACCGTAGTTGCAATTACTCTCATTCTTTACCTCGTTTTTCTGGGTCTTGTCGTAATAGATGCGCCCCCGCGATCAAAAGTCACAAAACACGAAAAAATAAAATTAAAATTTTTTATCAAAAGTTGTGACTTCGACGTAGTAAAAATCGTCAGTAAGGGAAAGAAGAGGAGATTATATGAAAACTAAAGTCGCAATTTATTTGTCATTAGTTGCTTTACTAGGCGCTATACTTTTTCAAAATATTGATACAATCAGTCTTCAAATTTTGCTTTTTGAGTTTCAGATTCCGCTGGTTTTGTTAATGGTCGTTATGTTCGCGCTAGGAGCGTTAACCTACGGTTTGCTAGATTATTTTAGCGTTAAAAAGAAGAGGTAATGCGTCACTGACGCATTACCAATTCATGCTAATAACGAGTTGCGGGGTCTGAACTAAACCACCTGCCCTGCTGCCCAACCACTGCTCCACGCCCACTGGAAGTTAAAGCCACCGAGCCAACCAGTAACGTCAACCACTTCGCCAATGAAGTACAGGCCTTCGAC
>MDTB01186922.1_pt1 | contig 18684 bp, 14 predicted proteins | sample 811161 | NCBI WGS metagenome assembly MDTB01 (sample SAMN05326650, study PRJNA326480) | marine metagenome | isolation source: seawater | place: Mediterranean Sea | collected 2009
ATTAGACGAGATGTAGTAGTAGCAGGGGGAGGAGGTGATAATGCTTCAGCGGCCTGTGGTAGTGGCGTAATTTTTGAAGGTCAGGGCTTTATATCGTTAGGGACTTCTGGTGTACTGCTAGTGGCACGCGATAATTGTGTTCCATCGCCAGAAACGGCCATTCATACTTTTTGTCATGCGATACCTAACAGATGGTATCAAATGGGTGTAATTCTAGCAGCGACAGATGCGCTTAACTGGCTATCCAAAATTTCGAATAAAACTGTTTTAGAGCTCTCTAGTCAACTTGCAATGGATCCAAATGGACCATCGGACTTAAAGTTCGCACCATATTTGGCTGGAGAACGAACGCCTCACAATGACCCCTTTACGCGTGGTGCATTTATTGGATTGGACATAACCCATAGTATTTCTGACCTTACTCAGGCAGTCTTTGAAGGGGTAGCGTTTGCTCTAAAAGATAGCCTTGTAGCGCTCAATAAGACTGGGGCAAGAGTCGATAAGCTGTTTGCGATGGGAGGAGGTATTCATTCAAGATTTTGGTTGAAAACGATTGCAACAGTTCTGAATATACCCTTGTCTGTGCCTAAAAAAGGAAATCTCGGCGCTGCATTAGGCGCTTCGCGTCTTGCTATTGTTGCGGCTGAAAGTTCAGATGTTTCGAATGTAATTAATACACCAATGATAGAAGAAACGATTGATCCTGAACCAAATCTCGTTGACGGCTATGAAGAGGCATATAAAGTTTTCAGTAAAATTTATCCCAAAATAAAGGTGTTGAAATGAAAAATAGTTTTTTTGGTGAAACGGAAATGGTTCGGTATGAGGGCATTAATACGGAAAACCCGATGGCTTTCAGGCACTATGATGCCAGTTCAGAAATATTTGGAAAAACGATGGAGGAACATTTGCGTTTTTCCGTCTGTTACTGGCACTCTTTCTGTTGGCCAGGCAGTGATCCCTTTGGTGGCCAAACCTTTGAGCGACCATGGTTTCCTGACCAAATGCAAGGTGATTCAATGAGCGCAGCAAAGTTAAAAGCTGACATAGCGTTTAATATGTTTTCGATATTAAACGTGCCTTTTTATTGTTTCCATGATGTAGATGTTAAACCTGAAGGGGAAACCCTTTTGGAAAACACCAGAAACCTCGAAGAAATTACCGAGTACTTCTTAAGAAAGCAGGAGGAAACCGGTAGAAAGTTACTTTGGGGAACAGCTAACTTATTTACACATCGGCGGTACATGTCAGGAGCTGCTACTAATCCTGACCCTGACGTGTTTGCATTTGCAGCGGCTACAGTGAAAACATGTATGGACTCTACCAAGAAACTTGGGGGTGAAAATTATGTTTTGTGGGGTGGACGAGAAGGTTACGAAACCCTGTTGAATACGGACCTTACTCGTGAGGATAAGCAGATGGGTAGGTTTCTTAATTTGATTGTTGAATATAAACATAAAATTGGTTTTCAAGGTACTATACTAATAGAGCCAAAGCCGCAGGAACCGACTAAACATCAATATGATTATGATGTGTCTTCAGTTTATAGCTTTTTGAAAAGACATGGCTTAGAAAATGAAGTTAAAGTTAATATCGAGCAAGGGCATGCTATATTGGCTGGTCATAGTTTTGAACATGAGATTGCTTTAGCCAATTCTCTTGGAATTTTTGGCTCTATTGATATGAACCGAAATGACTATCAATCTGGTTGGGACACAGATCAGTTCCCTAATAACACCCCAGAGGTTGCACTCGCCTACTATCATATATTGAAAAATGGTGGCTTTAGGACAGGGGGAACAAATTTTGATGCTAAATTACGGCGTCAGTCGCTCGATCCAGAAGATTTATTGTTTGCCCACATTGGAGCTATGGATGTTTGTGCTCAGGGTCTTCGCGCTGCCGTCAAAATAATTGAAGACGGTGAACTGGATAGATTCGTAGCGAACCGATACGAAAAATGGAACGAACCGGACGCAATGGGAATCCTGTCGGGTGATTTAGACTTAGAAAGTATTTATAGTAAGGTGATAACAGATGAGATAAACCCAAGGCCAAAATCTGGAAAACAAGAGTTTCTCGAAAATATAGTAAATCGGTTTCTCTGAACTCAATGATAGTAAAATCGTTTGGGAAAAATGATGGAGCGAATGTTAATGAAGTTGTACTTCAAAATAGTAACAATTCTGTTTCCATAATTAGCTATGGAGCTATTACGAGAGATTGGAGGGTTTTGCACGATAGCAAAGAAGTTTCTGTTTTGTTAGGTTTTGACTCATTGGGTGCCTACAAAAGTGATAAAAACTTTATTGGTATAATCGCCGGACGGGTTGCAAATCGAATTGAAAGAGGGCGATTTACAATTAGTGGCACTGAGTATCAGTTAGGGTTGAATGATTATCCTAATCATTTGCATGGTGGATACTTAGGCTTTGGAAAGCAAAATTGGGATGTCGATATAGATAGTAGTCAATGCTCGGTTAGACTAACACGTGTTTCTCCCCATCTAGAAGAGGGTTATCCAGGTGAGGTGAATGTGACCGTTACTATAAGCCTCGTTGGAAATAGCCTTACTTATGAGATGTTTGCTAAGCCCGATAGAGCAACGCCGATTAATTTAGCTCAACACAACTATTACAATTTAATGGGAGAATCTGATATTTGGTCTCATCGGTTCCAAACTATTGCGCGAAGGTATACGCCTGTTGACAAATATTTAATTCCAACGGGAGAAATCCGAGGTTTAAAAGAGATATCGGATGGCTTCAATTGTATTGTGAACCACAAGCAACAGGTAACAATAGAGGAGTTGGATCCTAATAAAAAAGGTATAGATATAAACCTTGTAATCGATCAGACTAAACGGATAGAAAAAAGTGTCGCAAAAATATTTGCCGAAAATGGATTAAGTTTAGAAATTTTTACAGACGAATTAGGTGTTCAATTCTATACGGGTGCTAATCTAGTTTCCGACAAACGAGGACATAGTGGGGAGAAATATAAACCTTTTGATGGCTTTTGCTTAGAACCGCAAAATTTTCCTTCCTGCCCAACTATAAAGGCGTTTCCAAATACAATTTACACCCCCGACAATCCATACAAACAAAAAACGACGATTAAAATATGCAGCAATGGAGAAATATAACTTTTTATTTTTTAAAGATTAGATTGATTGATGGTAAAAGTTCTTTATTATTTTTTTGTGGTTTACTAAGCTATGAATCTTATTTGTTCAAATTATATGAGCTGATCATGAGTTACACTCCTGACTGGATCTTTGACATTTCTATCGTAAGGACTGCTAGTGAGTTTCTTTCTCTTACTCAGCCTATGGATAGCTTGGCAAAAAAATATTCAAGTGGACTATCTGAAATCTACAGTGAGGTTTACTTTGAAGAAATCCTAGAACCAGCCGAGGAAATACTTCGGTTTTTGTCTGAGGTAAAAGCTCAGCATATGGCGGTCGATATATTGAAAGATTACTCATATTTTAGAATGTATTTCGTTAATCCTAAAAAAAGACGGAAATTAAAACCAATTTTTGGGACATTAGAAGGACCGGAAAAGAAAAGAGAATATTCCTCTGAGAAAACAATAAAAAGTTTCAAAGCCTATGTTTTTGCACTTAGGTCAAAGACAGTACCTCAGGCACCTACAGGTTGGTTGCTTGACAATGATGAGAATTTAAAAAACTTTGGGGAACTTGTTAATTCGCGAGTGGGTGTAACAGGGCAGTTTCTTGATTGAGGAAATTGATTGGGTAGAAACAAAGACAATTTTGAGCTGTCGTAAGGCTCTTAGCAAACTAATTGGGGTTAAAAACACAAAGCCTACTAGTTATAAATTATATTAGGCGAGAGTTATGTTGAATGAATGAAAGTAATCGATATCCAATTGTAGAAGACCCGAACGTTAGGATAGAAATGCCAGACGGTTGCTTCTTATCTGCAAAACTATGGATGCCCAAGAATGCTTATTTTACACCAGTCCCAGCAATTCTTGAACATCTTCCATATAGAAAAAGAGATGGCACAGCTGACAGAGATAATCGAAATCATAGTTGGTTTGCTCAAAATGGTTATGCATGCATCCGGACAGATATGAGAGGAAATGGAGACAGTGAGGGTCTCATGGCGGATGAATACTTACAGCAGGAACTAGATGACGCCATTAACGTAATTAGATGGATTGTCAAACAGCCTTGGTGTAGTGGGAGCGTCGGGATGATGGGAATTTCATGGGGCGGTTTTAATAGCCTTCAAGTGGCTGCTCTTGCTCCAAAGGAGCTCAAAGCTGTAATAACCGTTTGTTCAAGTGCAGATAGATTTGCAGATGACATTCACTATAAAGGGGGATGCCTACTAAGCACAAATTTTACGTGGGCAGCCAGGATGCTTTCATACTCTTCCAGACCTCCAGACCCACTGATATTTGGGCCTGGTTGGAAAGTTGAATGGCTCAAAAGGTTGGATAACTTGCCTTTACTAGCAGATATTTGGCTATCTCATCAGAGGCGAAGCAAATATTGGAGACATGGGTCTGTCTGTGAGAATTATACATCCATAAAGGCTGCAGTTTTGGCAGTAGGCGGCTTTCACGACGGATATAGAAATACAGTTTCAAAACTAGTGTTAAATTTAAGTTCTCCAGTAAAGGGAATAATTGGACCGTGGAATCATAGATACCCGCATTTGGCTGAACCAGAGCCAAGGATAGGTTTTTTGCAAGAAGCCTTACGCTGGTGGGACTGTTGGTTAAAAAATATCATTAATGGGTGTGAAAGCGACCATGATTACAAAGCATTCGAAATGGATAGTATAAAACCTGAGAGGCGATTGATGAGTAGACCTGGTAGGTGGAAAAACTTGGATAGAAATCAATTAGATAATCCAAATATGAAAATTCTTGGTTTAGGCCTTGGGACACTTGGTGAGGGCGAGTCTATTAGAACGGAATGTATTGAACTTAAAGACTGTTCAAATGTAGGATCTCAAACTGGCGAATTTTTCCCTTATAATTTTGGACCTGAATTGCCCTCTGATCAGATGACGGATGATGAAAAATCGCTCTGTTTTGATAGTACGCAAAACATAGACGGCATGAGTATAATTGGCGCTCCAACCTTTGATATTTCCCTATCCTGTGATAAGCCACTAGGTCAGTTGGCGGTAAGGCTTTGTGATGTAAGACCAGATGGAACATCAGCACTCATCTCTCACGGATTTAGAAATTTGACTATGGTGGAGTGTTTTGAAGAGCCTCAAAAACTACAATTTGGAAAAAAAATAAAGTTACAAATAGAGCTAGATCAAACTGCCTACTATTTGCCGGCCGGACACAAGTTAAGGTTGGCTATTTCTAACAGCTATTGGCCATTTATTTGGCCATCTCCTGAAAATACAAAAATAAATATTTATCACGGTGAGTTAAAAATACCATTCGTCAACGATAATGAAAGGCTAGATCAAAGTTCCTTTGGCGCTCCTGTTTCGGGAGACCCTGGGCTATGGGATGTGAAGAGACCACCTCGGTCTACTCGTGATAGTTTCTATGACAAGACGACTGGAAAAAGAATTTTAGAAGTGAAGCATGACTCGGGATGCTCAGTTGAACTTGAACATGGTTTGGAAACTGATAGTGGTGTCGTTGAGCGGTGGATATTTACTGATAATAAACCGAATTCGGCGCAAGTTGACATAAAGTGGTATCAAATACTTAAACGGGGGGATTGGAAAGTTCAAACTGAGTCTAAATTGAATGTTACTTGCGATAAAGATTTTTTTTATCTCAGCGCGTTAGTTTATGCGTGGGAAAATTCCGACAAAGTTCGCTCTCGAACCTTTAGTGAGAAAATACCAAGAGACTTTGTCTAAACAGACGTCACTATGGCCATTCGTCAATTGATATCGCGTTGCAAGCTTTTATTATATTTAAAAATATTTTTTTTGCTTTTGCCGAGTTGTTTCTAGCCCTTAAAAAGCCATGAATAAGACCTTTCCCTTTAAAATGTAAGGTTTTTACGCCTGATTGCTGAAGCTTTTCGCAATACTCAAAACCATCTGAATAAAGGGGATCTTCAGTTGCTGCGAATACTACTGTTGGGGGTAGCCCATTAAAGTTTGTTTGTCTTAAAGGCAAGATTCTATTTTGTTGCTTTTTAGTCATCCAACATTCAATGAAGAATTTCATATCTCTGGTGGTAAGGCCGGGAGCACTAGCGTGCTCTACATAACTTTTTTGAGTCATGTCTCCCCCAAGGTATGGGTAGATAAGTATTTGGCTTTTAAACGGCCTGTCAGAGTCTTTAAGTTGATATGCTAAAATTGCCGAAAGGGTCGCACCTGCACTGTCTCCCATCACAATTGTTGGATATCTTTTTTCAAGAGAAAGATAGACCTCTTTAACATCTTCCAGAGACGCTGGATATCGGTGCTCTGGTGCTAATTGATAGTTAACAGCAGTTACTTTCATACCTGTTAGATTGCATATATCTGCACAAATTCCGTCGTGACTATCGAGATCTCCCATAACAAATCCACCGCCATGAATATATAAGATTTGATGGGTTGACTTAGAATTTTTTGTATAACAACGTATCGAGATAAATTTTTTCTGTGACTTTATTGTTGAATTTTTACATTCAATGTCTTTTGGACGCTTTTCGGCAAATGCAGCACAAGTTTTTGCATATGCCTTTCGTATTTGAACAATGTCATAATAATCTTGCCTCAGTGAAAATCGTCTAATTTTACGTATAAAATCGTTGATTTCGGAGTCGAGTATCAGACTGTAGTCTTTTTTTTCTATTCCCCTTTCCATATTGGGTCTCGTTTTTCAGCGAATGCCCTTTGACCTTCCAAAAGGTCTTCGGATCCGTAAAGTTTGTCAATAGTTTCAAGTTGACGTTTTGTAATTCGGTTAAGCATATCCTGAAAAGCTTTATCTTCGGACTCTCTTACTACTTGCTTGATGGACTCTATGACTAACGGTGGTCCTGAGGCAATCAATTCCGCAAGCTCAATTGCTCGCGTTAATAAGTAATTTTGTTCGACTATCTCATTTACAAAACCCCATTTGTGAGCCTCTTCAGCATTCAGCCAGCGCCCTGTTAGAAGAAGCTCCATTGCTATATGATATGGGATTCTCTTGGGTAACTTAATGGAGGCGGCATCGGCTATTGTGCCTGAGCGAATTTCTGGAAGAGCAAAGCTTGCGTGACCTGACGCTATTATTATGTCGCAGGACAAAGCTATTTCTAATCCGCCTCCACAGCAAATACCGTTGATAGCAGCTATTACGGGTTTGTTTAAGTGAGGTAATTCTTGCAGACCTCCAAACCCTCCAACACCGTAATCACCATCGACTTCATCGCCAGCTGCTGCCGCTTTAAGGTCCCATCCAGGGCAAAAGAATTTGTTTCCTGCTCCGGTTAAAATGGCAACTTTCAGGTCCGGATTGTCCCGGAAATCTAAAAAAATTTGACCCATAATTCTGGAGGTTTTGAGGTCTATTGCGTTTGCTTTAGGCCTATCAATAGTTACTTCAAGAATTTTTCCGCTTATCCTTGTAATTACAGGTGGGGGTGTGCTCATTATCGCTCCTCTGGTTCTCTCTGTGTTAATAAGATATCGGCTGCAACCGATCCTTTGGTGCCAACTATTAGTGGATTGATTTCGATCTCCGATATATTTGTTAGGTTATCCTTTACATAGCATGTTATCGATTTGATTGCGCTAATAAGTTTCTCCTTATTTGCGGCAGCGTTGTTACGATAGCCATTTAATAGAGGAGCAATATCGAGTGAATCTACTGCTACGTACAATTCGTCATCACTTACAGGAAGAATCATATTTACGCGGCTAGGAAATAACTCTGTCAAAGTTCCACCTGCTGCAATTGACAAAAGAAAGAGACCAATTTCATCATGGATAATGCTTATGGAAAGTTCGGCAACAAGATCTGTAATCATTTCCTCAACTAAAATGTTTTTCGAATTTTGCAAGATTCTAGACATAGCTTCGTTAAGTTCCTGCTCGTTCCTAATGTTTGTTTCCACAAGATTCATTTCTGTTTTGTGAGCCACATTAAGTGCCTTAACTACGAGTGGGTAGCGCAGCGGGTACGTTTCTATAAGTTTGGCTGCTTTCTCCTTCGAGTCTGCTTTAATCGAATTTGGCACGTTTAGCTTGTAGGCTGAAAGAAGCTCTTTACTTTTTTGTTCATCTATCAGGTTAATTTTTTTATCTTCAACCATCGCTTCAAAATACGATTTTTCTGAACTTTTTTTAGCTTTGTTTTTATAAAAACGACCCAAACGAATAGAGTTGTCTACTGCAATTATTGCGTCATCAAGTCCGCAAAGAGGTAGCACTCCTGACTCTATAAACGTACTGGCGAGTGACTCGGGCATTGACTCCGCTATAGAGGAGACTACAGCAATTTTTTTATTAGTAGCTTTAGATGTTTTCATTATTGCTTCTATAGCGCACTGAAAACTAGAGTCGTCGCAGATGTCGGTTCTTGGTACGTCCAGAACAAAAATGACTAAATCAAACGGATTCTTAACTACCTCTGTGAACGCTTGGGTCATGCGCACTTTATCGCCCCATACAAAAGTTTGGTAGTCCAGTGGGTTGCTAATGGTGACCCCTAATCCCAATATTGCCTTCAGTTTTTTTTCTGTAGTTTTTTTAAATGGAACATAAGACAGAGCTGTTTGAAATGATTGATCAGCTATTAGGCTTGCCTCGCCACCAGAGCAGCTCACAGAAGCAATTTTTGAACCTTTCAAGTCTCCAAAAAAATGGCATATTTTTAATGTTTCAAGTAAATTGCTTAAGCTCGAAACTTCTATACAATTTAGACGATGAAGAAAAGCACTTCCTGTTTCTCTGCTACCTGTTATTGAGGCAGTGTGTGAAAATGTTGATTTGACTGCCTCAGCTGATTTACCAGCTTTGAGCGCTACTATTGGCTTCTTATACGTGAATGCTTTACGAGCCACACTTTCAAATGCGGCCACATTTCCAAATCCTTCAATATATAGTCCAACAGCTGATATTCTTGGGTCCTCTAACAAGATATCGACTAGCTCGGCCATCCCAATTTTTGCTTGATTTCCAACTGTCAACACAAAAGCTATCGGTAGGCTTCGTTGCTGCATCGTAAGATTGATAGCAATATTTGACGATTGTGTAACTATAGCCACACCTGATTCAACTTTTTTGCCGCCATGCTGGTCTGGCCACAAGCTTATACTATCAAGATAATTTACAAAGCCGTAGCAGTTTGGTCCAAGAATAGCCAGGTTTCCACTTTTTAATTTCAGCTCATTTTGAAGGCGCTTTCCTTCTGATATTTTGTCAAACTCATCACTTTCAGAAAACCCTGACGCGAAGCATATTGCACCTCCAGCGTCCGCGGTATTAAGTTCTTTTACAATATCAACAGTCTTAAATCGATTAACACCAATGAATGTAGCGTCAGGGGAGCTTGGTAGTGATGAAATATCTCTAAAACATTTGTGGTTTCCGAGCATATCTAAGGATGGGTGTATTGGCCATATTTCTCCTCTAAAATTTGATTTAATCAACTGTGTGTATACATTCTTTGCCCATTTACCTCCAATAAGGGCAACTGATTTAGGTTTAAGCAGGCGTGAAAGGTTTTTCATTGCGTTCAAGCGCCCAATGGTCTTAACAGGGCACGACTTATGATATGTCTCTGAATTTCTGACGTACCTTCCCAAATGCGTTCGATCCTAGCATCTCGCCAAATTCTCTCCAGTGGAAGCTCTTCCATTAGACCCATACCACCATGAATTTGTATCGACTCGTCTGCTACCATAGCCAGCATCTCCGTTGCTTTTAATTTTGCCATCGCCATATCGGAGTCTGTTGCACTATTTCTGTCATACTTCCAAGCAGCTTCTAACAGCATTAAATTAGCCGCTTTTATTTCCATAGCCATGTCAGCTAATTTAAACGAAATTCCTTGAAACTTACCAATTGCTTGCCCGAATTGTTTTCGGTTTGCTGACCAGTCTACAGAGTGTTCAAAAGCACGCTCTGCTCTTCCTATACAGGTAGCGGCTACTTGCAGACGAGTGGCACCTAGCCAACTATTTGCAACATCAAATCCACCGTGAACATCTCCTAAGACTGCAGATTCAGGTAGCTTACAATCGTTGAACTCTAACACAGAGTTAGTGTACCCTCGATGTGATACGTTTTTATAGCCTTGTCTTATTTCAAATCCAGGAGTGCCTTTATCCACAAAAAACGCCGTAATAAGCTTTTTGGGCCCTTTCGGAGTTATCTCTTCACCTGATGCCATAAACGCTATCGTAAAGTCAGCTATGTCCGCATGAGAAATAAAGTGCTTTGTACCATTCAAGATCCAATCTTTACCGTTCTTAACTGCTGTTGCTTTCATTCCCCTCAGGTCAGATCCAGCTTCTGGTTCTGTCATAGCCAAGCAGTCCCATGTATCTCCGCGGATGCAAGGCTCCAAATACTTTTCCCGTTGTTCTGGCGTTCCTGCACACAGAATATTTGAGGGTCGGGCAACACAGGTCCAATGAAGTGCGTAATTAGCTCTTCCAAGTTCTCTCTCAAAAAGTATCCAGCTGAGTGTATCCAGACCTCCACCTCCGAACTCTTCTGGAATATTGGCAGCATATAATCCCGCCTCTATGGCCTTTGATTGAGTTTCTTTAAGTACTTCTAACGACAGAGATCCAGTTTTCTCTATTTCCTCCTCGTGAGGGTAAAGCTCTTTTTCAACAAATACTCGGGTTGTTTCAATCACCATTTTCTGTTCTTCAGTGAGACTAAAATCCATGTCACTAATCCTTTAAAATTTATGGTGTGAGGCTTCCATCCATTGTTATAGATTTACCCATACCCTCGGGTTTAGAAAGTAAGCAGTGGTGCTTGAAAATCGCATTTATTTTATCCACTATATTAAGCTCGGGCTCACTTGCCGCTCTGGTTTTTAGAGAAACATGAATAAGCATATGTTCTCCAGTGGCGGTTATTACATTTTTATTGTTTCGCATAGTATGAAATAGATGTAACTTTTTGGCATTCCCACTGATAAGTTGGGTTTCTATTGAAATCGACTCACCAATCTTTGTCTCTGCTAAGTGGCGTATGTGGGTTTCAACAGAAAAATACGACCCTCCATTTTTGACATAATTTTCGTCGCAGCCTATTAGCTTCATAAACTCGTCCGTGGCGCTACAGAAGCAATCCAAGTAGCGAGCTTCGTTCATATGTCCATTATAGTCGCTCCAGTAATTTGGTACCTGAGAGCAGCCCCATGTAAGAATTGGTTTTTCTAATTTCAATTCGTTATACGATTTTTCATGGTATTTTTCTCTCAGACGATTTTCGTATTCTTTAAGATTCTTGCCGACCCCCCAATTATTTTCTTTTAGGGCTCGCTGGATAGAAACTAGATTTTTATCTCGTAACCTTTCCATTTCGTTAATGCTCATATGACCTGACTGTTGATCTGACTGTGAGGATATAAGTTCGACCAATTCAGGTGTTAATTCCGGGACATTCATTAATTTTGTCCAAGGCCATTCTAAGCATGGTCCAAACTGCGCTATAAAATGGCGCATGCCATCGTTTCCTCCCGCAACCCGGTAAGTATCAAAAATACCCATTTGAGCGAATCTAAGGCCAAATCCAAATCTAATAATGTCATCAAGTTCGGCGGTAGTACAAATACCGTCCTTGATTAACCAAAGCGACTCTCTCCACATCGCTTCAAGTAGCCTATCCGCAACGAAAGCTTCGATTTCCTTTTTTACATGGATTGGGTGCATTCCAATTAACTTGTAAATCCCAAGCGCCTTATCTATTGTCGCGACAGAGGTTCTTTGCCCTCCAACAATCTCCACCAGCGGCAGCAGATATACAGGGTTAAAAGGATGTGCCACATAAAAACGCTCAGGATAACCCATTTCTGATTGCAAATCTGACGGTAAAATCCCAGATGTTGAAGAAGTAATTAGCGAACTAGGATCGCAGAATTTCTCGATTTCTGCATACACTGCTTTTTTTATATCAGTCCGTTCTGGCACACTTTCAATAATCAGATCCGAATTTACCACTGCATCTTGAAGATTTTCTTGAAAGACTACTCGTCCTTTTTCAATCCTTGGTGCTAATGTTAAGTTATTTAAAGCCAAATTGGCATTACTGAGCGTAGAGTTTACTTTGCTTTTATTTTTACTATCAATATCAAATACATTAACGTCAATTCCGTTTTCAATAAAGCGCGCAATCCAACCAGCTCCTATTACTCCACTACCAATACAAGCAACTTGTTTTGGTTTGACTTCCGTAAGGTTCATTTTGGGTTTTGCTTTCGCAGTTTAAGTTTATTCCTTACCTCGCTGGGTGTTAAAATCTTGGATCCTATACTCTCGATTATTTTGACTGCTTTTTCAACAAGCGCGGCATTAGTTGCTAGGACGCCTTTTTCTAGCCACAAATTATCTTCGAGACCTACACGTACATTACCGCCCGCTAAGACAGAGGCAGCAACATATGGCATTTGGTTTCTTCCCAGCGAGAAGGCGGACCAGTGCCAAGCTGTGGGCACATTATTCACCATTGCCATAAACGTGTTCAAGTCGTCTGGAGCTCCCCAAGGTATACCCATACAAAGCTGAACCAAAGCGGGAGAGTGCAAAATTCTTTCGTTAACAAGTTGTTTAGCAAACCACAAATGACCCGTGTCAAAAGCTTCGATTTCCGGTTTAACATTCAATTTCGTGATTATTGACCCCATTTCTTTTAGCATTGCGGGTGTATTTGTCATAACGTAATTGGCTTCTGCAAAATTCATCGTACCGCAGTCAAGTGTACAGATTTCTGGCAGACATTTCTCTATATGCTGCAACCTGGCGGCTGCGCTAATCATATCAGTCCCTTCGACGGGAGGCAGAGGATTTTCTACTCCGCCTAAGACTAAATCACCTCCCATTCCGGCCGTTAAGTTTAATATAACGTCGGTCTCAGCGTTTCTGATCAATTCGGTAACTTCGCGGTAATAATCGGTTTTTCTTGATGGACGCCCAGTTTCGGGGTCTCTAACGTGGCAATGAACGACTGCAGCCCCAGCTTTTGCAGCCTCAATGGCACTTGTTGCTATTTCTCGTGGGCTACGGGGTACATTTCGACTTCTATCTTGCGTACTTCCAGACCCAGTGACAGCACAGGTTACGAAAACTTCATTGTTTATTGATAGTGACATAGACTAAGCTCTCACGATTCTTTTTTTTAGTATGTGTCAATATAAAAAATAATTGTTGACATATTTCGTATATTTATTGTTATTTTACGAAATGCTAGATGAAAAAAAGAAAACATTACCAGTACGTGTAACTGTACTTGTTGTTCCGGCTAGTTCGTTAATGACTGTAGCGTCTACTATTGATCCTATGCGAGCAGCGAATAGAATCGCTGGAAAAGAACTTTTTCAGTGGAAAATCCTATCACCGCGCGGTTTGGCAGTAAACTTGACCTGTGGACTGTCTTTACCAGTCAATGGTCGATTTACTGATCAAGATAAGGGTGAGTTGCTAGCAATAGTTGGAGGATTCAACGCTTTGAAAGAGGCTCTACCTGTTACGCCAATCAGACTGAAAAGAATCTTGTCGCGCTATGAAAAAATTGTTTCCATTGAAGGTGGGACTTGGCTTTTAGGAAAGACTGGTGTGTTGGACGGTCTTAAAGCAACTACGCATTGGGAGGATTTGGAAGATTTTTCCAATGAGTTTCCGAATATTTTAGTAGTAGCTGATCGATTTGCAACAGAAGGGAAATATACAACTGTTGGCGGAGCGTCACCGACTCTTGATTTTTTTCTGGCTTTAATTGAGGAATATTTTGCACCGGCAATAGCGTATGATGTTTCAAGTGTCTTCATTTATTCAGCTACTAATAACTCGACCGATCCTCAACCTTCTGTTTCTTTTGGTAGGCTAGCTGAAAGAGAGCCTCGGGTTGCAAATGCCATAAGGCACATGGAAACCAGAATAGATAGGCCAGTTACGATTGCAGCAATTGCAAAACTACTTAATATATCTTCAAGGCGTCTTGAAACTTTATTCAATGAGCAACTAGGATTAAGCCCAGCCGCGTACTTTGCCAGATTACGCCTTAAGACTGCAGAACGGTTGCTAAAGGATACAAACTTAAGCATGCAAGAGATTGGGTTGAGAACGGGGTTTAGCTCAAGTGCAGCATTTTCACGCGCATTCAGGAAATTTTCAGGCATCCCTCCAATAAAATTCAGGCACTCATTTTCTGGCTAACTTTTACTTGAACGGGAGATTGCATACGAAGCCCTCTTTTGCTTTTCCGTCGTTAGTATGAACATAAATTCTTTCTCCGTGTTCCCAACTTTCTCTATCGATCATTGCAAGACCTATATTGGTTTTGAGTCTTGGAGAGAAGATACCAGAAGTAACTTGTCCTATCATTTTTTTTGTTTTTTGAGATGTAACAGGCCAGGGGATGCCACAAGCTTCCATGGGACTGCCCGAAAATTGCACTCCCCTAATTCTTCTCTTTACGCCGTCATTAATAATTTTCATGAGGGCTTCCTTACCGATATAATTATAAGCATTCTGAGAACTACAATATTTGTCGAGACAACACTCAATGGGATTATTTTCGATAGTCATTTCATTTCCGTAAGATAATAGACCTCCCTCAATTCTTTCAATAATATTGGGAGATCCTGCTCGTATATTGTGTTTTACTCCAGCGTTCCAGATCGTTTCCCAAAGTAAAGAGCCATATGTTGATCCATTAAGATAGATTTCAAAGCCACCTTGTTTTGAATAACCTGAACGTGCTATTAATTGCTTGGTACCTATAAAATCAAACCAGTCAAAGTTAAAAAAGTTAAGTTCTTTTATGCGGGGACCAAAGATTTCTGCGAGTACGATTTCAGCTTTTGGACCCTGAATAGATAGCGGCCAAACGTCTGGTTCTCTTAGCTCCACATTTAAACTGGCGCCCACGGCTAATCCTTTGACCCACAGTAGAACGTCGGAGTCTGCTATTGACAACCAATATTTATCATCTGCTATCTTAAGCAGTACTGGATCATTTATCAGCCCAGCACTTTCCGATATCAGCGGCACATAAAAGCATTTACCAGCCGATGCCTTAGACAAATCTCTTGGAGTGAGCCAATTAATCAACTTTTTTGCATCAGGCCCAGAAATTTGTACTTGTCGCTGACATCCCACGTCCCATATTTGGACATCTTTTCTCAAATGCCAATAGTCATTATCGACACTTTTTCCAAAAGCTTTTGGCAACAATGTATGGTTTACAACTGTAAACCCACTGACACCATGCCATTCTACTTTGTCTGTGAATGGGGTACGCCGAATTCTACGAGACATTTGCAAAGAATTTTGAACCATTGGTTCTTATCTCCTGACTATTAGTTTGACCACCATAAGGACGCTCCATGAGGAGAAATAATAATGGGTAAATGATAAAAACCATTTGGATCTGGAAGGACTACACTGAGGTTTATTGATGCAACTTGAGCTCCTTTTGAAATATGAGTGAAGTAATTTTTTATATTGAAGGATAATTGATAGTGATTCGTAAAAACAGTGGGGTCGGTTTCAAATTCGACGGACAACCGACCGCCTTGATCAGTTTTTTTAGACCATAGCTTTGTAAAATTTGAGTTTAAGTCGACGCCGTACAAGCAAACCTCCACATTGGCGGCATGTGCTCCAGTAGCAGAATCTAGGGTATGTGTGCTTATTGTAACCATTTTTTGCTTATTATTCGATCGACGCCTTATCTCTTTTATCGCTTGTTGCTGCAACTATTGGGCTGATAACCCCTCTTGCTTTAACGTTTATACATGCTGGTTTACCGGACGCTACAGCTCTTTTGACTGCATTGGTTATATCATTTTTGTGTGTTACCATTTCTCCATACCCACCCAGTCCTTCAAACAAGCTGTGAAAAGGTATATCTCGAAAGTCGGTAGCGAAATGTGAACCATCTGCAAATAGTCTTTCTTGTTGCTGAGAGATACAGTCTAAGCCACCATTATTATCAATAACGACTACAATTGGAAGTTTCTCCTGAAACGCTGCCTCTATCGATAATCCGCCCGATAAGAAAGCTCCATCACCTGAAATTAGTACAACTGTTTTTTTTGGGTTTGTATTCTTTGCTGACAGTGCGAATGACACACCCACGCCTAGCAGACTATAAGATCCCGGGTGCATGATGCCACCCAGCCTCAGCCCTTTTTTTGCTGCGATATTTACTGCTATTTCTGACCAAAAATGGGTATTGCCTCCATCGAAAACCAGCCAATCTCCATCTTTCATAGCCGATTGAACGTCAAGTGATAGCTGCAGAGGATGTATTATACCACCTGTCCATTGCTTTTTACTTGTTTCTAAACTTAGTTGACTAAGTGTTTCTTCCACCCACTTTTTTCTTTTATTTTTATTTTGGTCAAGCCAATCAAACTCAACCGCCCAGTTTTTGGCATCGTCTTTTTCAAGTAGCGCGTCAAAAAATGCACCTGGATCAGCGAAAAGTATTTCATCTGCCGATCGATTAAAATCTATTTCTTCGTTACTGCCGTTAACACAAATTAGTTTGGCTGACGCTGGAATAAGTGGGGGGTTTCCAAAATTCATTTGATTGTCTAGCCGACATCCAACCATAATAATGCAATCACTTTTATGAAATGCAAATTTGGATGGACTGTATTGGTGAATGTCGGCTAAGCCCATATATGCTTTGCAATCGTCATTAAGCATTTTTTGATGGTATGGTATGTTAAAGATTGGAATATTGAATTTTTCGCCTACAAGGCCAAGCTTAGTCTCATTTTTTGACCACCATACGCCATGACCAGCAATGAGAATTGGATACCTGGCTCTTCTTATTAGTCTCAAAACATGGTTGAGCACTTCCGGTTCTGGCCAGGCTTTCAGGGCCTTTTTGGGTTTATTTTGAAACGGACGTTCTTTTTTTTCTTCATTAGCTGGAAAAGAGGCAAACATAATATCAACCGGTAAACTTAAATGGACGGGACCTGGGTAACCGTTGATGGCAATTTTCCATGCCCTGTCGACAAATTCTTCAATGCGTGTGCCATCAGATATGGATATACTATATTTCGTTAGTGGTGCTGCGACCGATACGTCATCAATTTCTTTAAACCCACCGGCACCTTCTCTTTTTTTTGTCGAAGAGCCCGTTATGAAAATCACTGGAGATCTTTCTCCCCAGGCCTCCATCATGGCGGGAACTGCGTTTGAAAACCCTTCTGGTCCGACCAAACAGACAGTTGGAATTCTAGTAATTCTTGCATGACCATCCGCCAAGTGTCCTGCTACTTGCTCGTGAGGGCAGTTGATTACTGGTATTTGACAATCCATAAAACCTTCAAGTGCAGGATTACAGAAACCACCTGCTAACGTAAAAACATGCTTTACCTCTTTGTCTCGAAGAGCGCGTGCAAGAATTTGCCCACCGCGAAGTTTTTGTGTTGTCACCTAAATTACCTCCGAATCAGCTCAATAAAAGTTAAGATTACTAATCGCGCTTAATTTTCCTTTTAACAAGGCTTATTTTCTCTACTAAGTTAGGAGCTTGTTAAATTTTATTCGGCTGCATCGTTAAAATAAGTAGTACGGCCATAGTAAGAAACTCAAGCAAATTAAATGTCATAAAATTTTGTCAAAAAACTCACCGCTTGTGATCATAAATTTTTACAATTTTTATTGGCTTTGGTAATAGAATACATGAGGCACGACCCTTTTTCTTATTATAATTTCAATTTTGCAGAAGACTGGACTTTTTGTGTTGAATGCTCCTGCTAATATTTCTTGAACATTTGTATCAAAGTCGGTCCAGAAAATAAATATAAGGTTGCAGAAAACGTTGATATGGGTATCATCTATCCCAGCAAAACCACAAGTTTTCTTCGAAGTATAAAATGGGGTTGGTGTAGCTGGATGCTCGAGCTGGTTTTCCGAGGGTTACAAATTGGCCAAAAAACGTTAAACTAGAACCGAGTGATTCTTTTCATTTGAACAAAAAAAGTTTCGAAAAAATAATCTGATAAGGGAGAATAAAATAATGTATAAAAATAAGTATCTGAATAAGTTATCTACACAGCTTAGTTTAGGGCAGATTGATAGAAGAAAATTTATGATGTCAGCCTTGGCAACGGGTATAGCTGTTCCGGCGGCGATGGGTTTGGCTAATAGTGCTCTGGCGGCTGTACCAAAGAAGGGCGGTCTCTTTCGCATGGGACTGGGTCATGGGTCGACAACGGATACGCTAGACTCAGGAACATCTGAGAACCATTTCACACTTGTAAACGGATATACGTTTGGTAATCACCTGACCGAGGTAAACAATAATGGTGAATTAGTTGGCGAGTTAGCGGAAAGTTTTGAGTCTGATGATGCGAAAAAATGGATTTTCAACTTGAGAAAAGGGGTGGAATTTCATAATGGCAAGACGATGACGTCGGAAGATGTTATTGCGTCCTATGGACACCACATGGGAGAAGAGTCTACATCTGCAGCCAAAGGTTTGCTCACCGCTGTTAAATCGATAAAAGCGGATGGAAGTAATAGAGTGATTTTCGAAT
>MDTB01048591.1_pt1 | contig 18683 bp, 20 predicted proteins | sample 811161 | NCBI WGS metagenome assembly MDTB01 (sample SAMN05326650, study PRJNA326480) | marine metagenome | isolation source: seawater | place: Mediterranean Sea | collected 2009
TACTTGTGATTATGGCTTTGGTTTTGATCAAGATTATAAACAATTTCCATGTAAATGTAGAACAAAAAATTGTTGTGGTTATATAGTTAGAGAGGAATCTAGATGGAGAATTAACAAAAAATTTGCGATGAAGAACAAAAAAAGTTAATAGATTATTTTTTTTAAATAAAGTCCTTCGGGTGGTGCTGGGGGTGCACACAAAGTTCTTTTTTTTGATCTTATTACTTTTTCAAATTTTTTTAATGACCATTTCTTCTCTCCAAGATATTTTAAACAACCAACCATAGAACGTACTTGTTGTTGAAGAAATGACTGAGATCTAAATTCTATTTCAATTTGATTTTTTGAAGATTTAATTTTTACTAATTTCATGGTTTTAATTGGACTTTTTGCTCTACAGCTGGATGCTCTAAAAGTGGAAAAATCTTTGGTTCCAATTAATTTTTTTGCTCCTTTTTTCATTAAATTCAAATCTAAGACTTTCATTATGTGCCAACCTTTATTTTTTTCTAAAACTGGTTTACTTAAACGATTGATAATAATATACTTGTATATTCTCATTTTAGCTGAAAATCTTGCATGGAAATTATCATTTCTTTTTTTGAGTTTCAAAATTGTTACTCCTTCTTTATTAAGAAAATGATTGATTGATTTTAAAAATTTATCTAATTGAACAATTTTAACCTTACTATCAAAATGTGCAGATTGTTCAATGGCATGCACTCCAGCATCTGTTCTGCCTGATCCTTGTAGTTTTATCTTTTCATCTAAAAGTTTTGAAATTTTTTCTTGAATTAATCCTTGTATAGTTTTCCCTTTTTTTTGAATTTGCCATCCTCTAAAATTAGTTCCAACGTATTCAATAAGTATTTGATATCTATACATTGCTAATTATTGTGCCTTTTTTTATTTGTGATCCAAGCATAAACTCACTTATTTTTTGGGGTTTTTTTCCTTGCCTTTGAATTTCCAAAATTTTAATTGATTGATTGTTAGCGCAAACAATTTCTAGTTTATTATTTATTACTTCTCCTACTTTACCTATGCCATTACCTAAATCAGCTTTTAAAATTTTATATCTCTCTCCTTTAAAATTAAAAAAAGCACCAGGAATAGGATATAGTCCGTTAATTTTTCCTATAATATTTAATGCATTATCACTCCAATTAATATTTCCCTCAGATTTATTTATTTTTTTTGCATATGTCGCTTTTGAGTGATCTTGATTAATAAAATTTACATTATCATCTAATATATCATCAATATTATCTAAAATTTTTTCAGCAGCTAAAAGTGATAATTTTTCTGAAACTTCCAAAGCATTATCATTATGCTCAAGCTTAATCTTATAAATATTACTGATTGGTCCACTATCTAATTCTTCAACAATTCTCATAATGCTAATTCCTGTCTCATCGTCTCGACTCATAATTGATCGTTGAATGGGTGCCGCCCCCCTCCATTTAGGAAGGATTGATCCATGAATATTAATAAAACCTTTTTTAGTTAAATTTAAAAAATTTTTTGGGATAATTTGCCCATAAGCGACTACAATTGCCAGATCAGCATTTAATTCTTTAAGAAATTTATATTCTTCGTCATTATCTTTTAGAGTTTGCGGAAATCTAAAATCTATGTTCAAAGTTTCTGAAATACCTTGAATGGGAGATTTTTTAATTTTCTGTCCTCTTTGAGATTTTTGTGGTGGCTGAGTGTAGACTACTGAAATTGGAAACCCATTTTGATATAAAGACTTTAAAATTGGCACAGCAAATAAAGGTGTACCCATAAAAATGATCTTTTTTGCCATATTAAACTATTATTCTGTCTGGATTTTTTTTTGATTTTGAAATTTTTTTTATTATTAAATCTCTTTTTAACTTTGATAAATGATCAATAATTAATTTTCCATCAAGGTGATTAATTTCATGCTGGACGCAAGTAGATAAAAGACCTTCACATGTTAAATTCTGTTGCTTACCTTCGATATCAATATATTGAACTTCACAAATTTTTGGTCTTTCAATTTCTATAAAAGTTTCAGGAATTGAAAGGCACCCCTCTTCATAAATAGAAGTCTCGTGCCCTAACTTTTTAATTACTGGATTTATAAGACTTATTGGATTTTTTTCTCCTTCTTTTATTGATACGTCTATTACTAAAACTCTTTTGAGTACTCCAACTTGAACTGCTGCCAAGCCGATTCCATTTGAATTATACATTGTATCAAATAAGTCGTTTATTAGTTTTTTTTCGTTAATACCAACTTTTTCTATAGGCTCTGAAATTTTTTTTAAAGTTTCATCTGGTACAGTAATAATATCTTTTAAGGCCATGAGATAAATAATTAAACTAATTTTTAAACTTTTAAAGGCAGAACTTTTAGCAAAATTTTATTTCTGATTAAGTCAATATCTAGTTGATTTAAGGTACTTATTATAAAAAACATTGTATCTTCATCAATTCTCTCTAATTTATCTTGCCCAATTACTTCTGTAATTCTCAATAAAGCTGGACCAATTTCATTATTATTTATCATAACTTGAATATCCGTTGGTATTTCAGACTCATTAATTTCATATAAATTGTCATATTTTTTAGAGATATTAATTCCATCTGATTTTAAGGCTTCTAAAAAAATCACATCTTTTTTTGAAAAAAAATATTTTTTATCTTTTCTTATTTTCTTTAAGAAATTATTTACATCTTTTTCAATTTTAGATTTAGCATAATCACCATTAAAATAATTAACCAATTTTGATTGGTGCATTATGTCGTTATTAAACTTTATTTTTTTATTAGAATTCTCCTCATTTTGAATATATGAAGCATAAAAACTTGATAAATCTGCTGAAACAGACTCAGGTTTAATTGTTTTCAAAAGTTTTGTTAATTCATTTTCAAAGGCTCTACTTATATTTTCTTTGATAAACATTTCTTTTAAAAGTTTAATTAATTCAATCTTTTTATTTGTTTCAGACTCAAGTAAAATCTTTTGATAAATCAAAGCTCTTGCTTCAATTTTTGATAAAGATTTGTAAGAATCTTTAGCATTTAAAAGTTGATTAATATTAAACTGAAATTTCTTGTACAATTCATATAAATCATTTTCGCTATAATTTTTTTCATGAGTCGCTTTTTCTATGGTTGAAATCTTATCTAATTCAGTAATATCTAAATCTTTTACATCATATAATAAATTATATGATGATAAATATCTCCATATTATTTTAGATGTTGAACTTCTTGGTTCGAATAAAAATTCAGGATTAGTTCTATGAGCTAAATGAAAATTTAGAATTGATTTTTCTGATATAGTCTTATCTACTGTTTTGTCATAACCAAATAAATAATTCATCTTGGTCTCAAAATAATCGTCTTTAAATCCTAACTCTTTTTTTAAATCTAATATTAATTGAGCCTCGTTATTTTTTCCAGAATTTACTAAACAATAAATATTAAATTTAGATAAATATGGATCACTAATTGGTTCAGAGTTTCTAAAAAAAATATCACAGGCTTTTTCAATATTTGATTGAGATAAATATTGATCAATTAAAAATCTTGTAAGTTCTGGATGATGATTAATTATTTGATTTTTTAATAAATATTCTGAAATTAGGTCTAAATCAGCATTCTTAATTAACCAATCAGATTTTATTTTTGAAAATTCTTTTTCAGTGATATCTTTATTAGGATAGTATGCATTAGTCAGCATAACAATATTCATGATTTCAGTTGCATCATTAGATAGATCTAATTTACTCAAACTTGAAAAGATATTTTTAAGTTGATCGCCGTTTGAATTTGACCACATATTAATATCTAATCCATAGTCATCAGGATCAAATAGACCAAAAATTTTAATCTCTTTTGAAATTAATGTACTATCAAGTTGAATTCTATTTGCCTGTTTTTGATTTTGCATATTATATATATTTGATTCTGGAGAAATTTTAATTTTATCATCGTTTTTTTTTATTGAATCGACTTCCTGAACGTTTTCTTTTTTATTTTCACCAATTTGCCAGATATCTATTGGTTTGTCCTCTGAGTGGGAATTTGGGCAAAGTAATAATAAAAAAAATATAATTGATAAATTTCTATTATTTAACAATTTTAAAATTTTCATTTGGAATTATTTTTTCTATTTCTTTTTTTGGAGCTGGAAATTCTATTCTATTTAAAAGAAAAACTATCCCAAGAACCACTGTTAGGATTAAACTAATCTTTATAAGATAACTAAGAATACTTTTCCTCGATCTTGTATTTTTTGTAAATTGCATATAACTTTAGATAATTTCAAATTAAGACATATTTGTGTTTTTTCAATACTGAAACATATGAAATCAAAAGGAAATGTAGTATTTTTGGGAATGATGGGGTCTGGAAAGTCCTCTATAGGATTTTTAGTTTCAAAAAAATTAAAATTAGAATTATTTGATATAGATAAATTGATAGAAAAAAAAATTGACATGAAAATTTCGCAAATTTTTAAAATAAAGGGTGAAGAATTTTTCAGAAATTTAGAGGAGAAAATTACTCTTAAAATATTAAAAAAGAATAATGTAATCATTTCCCTTGGTGGAGGTGCATTTTTAAATGACAAAATAAGAAAAGAGGTATTGGATAATCATATGTCATTTTGGCTTAAATGGAGTTCAGAGGTGCTAATTAAAAGAATAAGAAATAATTTAGATAGACCTTTGACTTATAAGGCTTCAGATAACGAACTAGTTGATTTAATAAAAAAACGATCTAACATTTACACTAAAGCTTTATATGAAATTAAATGTGATGAGCTAACAAAAAATGACATTGTTAAAAAAGTTTTAAAAATTTATGAAACCTATTAAATTTAAAGTCAAGACTAAATCGCAAGAATACAATATTATTATTGGATCCAATATTGTAGCAAATATTTCTAAAATAGCAGAAAATAATTCTCTTTATTTTAGAAAATGTCTTTTAGTGGTAGATAAAAATATTTCAAAAAAAATTATTTTAAAGATTAGAAAATCCATGAAGAGGAAAAAACTTTATCTTCTTTTTTTTAAATCAAATGAAATAAATAAAAACCAAAAAAGTGTAAATAAGATTTTAGATATTTTGCTAAATAAAAACTTTTCTAGGGATGATTGTTTAATTTCTATTGGTGGAGGAATAACTGGAGATGTAAGTGGTTTTGCTGCTAGTCAATTTAAAAGAGGATTAAAATTTATAAATATACCAACTACCCTATTGTCTCAAGTTGACTCTTCTATTGGAGGAAAAACTGGGATTAATACTAAGTATGGAAAAAACTTAATTGGAAGTTTTTATCAGCCTAACTTAGTAATATCTGATATTAAATTCTTAAAGACACTTCCGAAGAGAGAAATAATTTGTGGATATGGTGAAATTTTAAAACACTCACTTATTGGTAATAAAAGTTTTTATAATTTTTTAAATCGAAACATTAATGAAATTTTAAATCTTACTTCCCCTTTTATTGAAAAAACTATCTATGAAAGTTGTAAAATAAAAAAAAAAATAATTGAAAAAGATGAAAAAGAAAAAGGACTGAGAAAAATTTTGAATTTCGGTCACACTTTTGCTCATGCTTTTGAAGCATCATTAGGTTACTCTAAGAAACTTAATCACGGAGAATCTGTAATTCTTGGAATGAAAATAGCTTTAAGATTTAGTTTAAAAAAAAAATTAATGAAAGAAAAAGATTTTAATTCGATAATAAAACATTTTTCAAATCCTATTTTGTCCTTTTCAATAAAAAAATTTTTTAAGCTCAAGGATTTAAATAAGATCATATTTTTTATGTTAAAAGATAAAAAAAATAAATCTAATAAAATTAACTTAGTTTTACTAAAAAAAATCGGTCTTCCAGTAATTAATAAGCAATATAATGAAAAAAGTTTAAATAGTTTTTTACGGAATGAGTTAAGTAATTAAAATTTGGATCGAATGTATAAACTCTTTTAATTCTTCATCTAAGATCTTATATATTTTTTTGTTACTCTCTATTCTGCCAATTTTTTTCAATTCTGCTGATCTCAGCGTAATCTTTATATGAAATTTCCCTGCTTGATTATTGGGATGTTTTTTATGAAGAAAAGATTTATCTTCTACCTTAATAACTTCAATAATTATTTGATCTTGTAATTTTTTTTTTACAATTGCAATTAACTCTTTAATATCCATAAATATTATTTATTATATAACATGAAAAACATTTGTGATTGGAATAATTGTAAAAAAATAGGTGAATATAAAGCGCCTGTAGAGAGAGATAATAGTAAAAAATTTAGAATGCTTTGTTTAGAACATGTTAAAGAATTTAATAAAAATTGGAATTATTTTTCTGGGATGAACGACAATCAAATTATGAATTTTTTGAAATCTGATATGATTTGGCACAAACCTACTCAAAGTTTTAGCTCCTCAGACAACTTTTTTAAGGTTTTATGGAACAACACCCTTAAAGATGAATTAGATAAAGAAAAAATAAATGGTGATTATAATTACATGCGTCAATTTAATTTTGATCATAAAGATATAAAAGCTTTTGGAATTTTAGGAATTTCGGTTGGTATAAAGTGGAAAAGAATTCAGGATAAATTCAAAATACTTGTTAAAAAATTTCACCCTGATATGAATTCAGGTAACAAAAAATATGAAGATAAATTAAAACTAATAACTTTAGCATACACAAAGCTAAAAAATACTTATAGAAAAAAAATTGACACCTAATCTTAATATACATCCTGATATAAAAGTTTCTTTAAAGCAAACTTTTGGCATTGACTCTGAAATGGAGGTAGATGCATTCTCTAAAAAAAATGAGTATGTGCCTGAAATAGATCGAAATTATAAATTTGATAGAGATACTACTCTTGCAATTATTTCTGGTTTTGCATTTAATAAAAGAGTTCTTGTTCAAGGATATCATGGTACTGGAAAATCAACTCACATCGAACAAATTGCAGCAAGATTAAACTGGCCATGTATAAGAGTTAATCTTGATAGTCATATTAGTAGAATTGATCTTATAGGAAAAGACGCAATAGTATTGAAAGAAGGAAAACAAATTACCCAATTTAATGAAGGAATTCTACCCTGGTCAGTTCAAAACCCTGTAGCCTTAGTTTTTGATGAATATGATGCTGGAAGGCCAGACGTAATGTTTGTAATTCAAAGAGTTTTGGAGGCAGAAGGAAACTTCACACTTTTAGATAAAAATAAAGTTATTAAACAAAATAAATTTTTTAGATTATTTGCAACCTCAAATACGATTGGTTTAGGAGATACAAGTGGTTTATATCATGGAACTCAACAAATAAATCAAGGCCAAATGGACAGGTGGAATATTGTAACTACTTTGAATTATCTTAGTCTTGAAAAAGAAATGGAGATTATATTAGCAAAAAATAAAAGTTTGAATAATCAGAAAGGCAAAGAAAAAGTTTCTAATATGATTAAAGTTGCCACTTTAACTAGAAAGGGATTTATTGCAGGAGACATATCTACAGTAATGAGTCCTAGAACTGTTTTACATTGGGCAGAAAATACTGAAATATTTAAGGATACTGGTTATGCCTTTAGGGTTACCTTTTTAAATAAATGTGATGAAATTGAAAAAAATACTATTGCTGAATATTATCAAAGATGCTTTGGGGAAGATTTACCAGAGTCACTTGTAAATATTCAAATTTAAATGAGCAATAAAAATACCGATTTAAAAGAAAAACTTAAGCAGGCTTTAGCATCTACAGTTAGAGTCATTTCTGATGATTTTAAACATAAAGATGCTTTAGATGAGGACAAAAATTCAAAAAAATCTGACTTTTCTGATATTGAGATTCTAAATTCAAAAAGTGATTTTGTTAAAGCTAGAGCGGAGTCAGACTCGCTAGCCTTAAAAAAAAGATTTTCTAATAATAAGATTTTTCAACAAAATTTACCGAGTAAATCATCTTGTAAATCACTTTATTCTATTGCTGAAAAAATTAGATATGAGTCTTTGGGATGTAAAATGCTAAAAGGTATAGAAAAAAACTTCAAGGAAAATTACAACCAAATAATAAGTTCCAAGAGAAAAGACCAAATAAAATCTAAGGATGATGTGCCTGTAATGGAAGCTTTTGAGCTATATATGCTTAAAAAGTTTCACAATATTAAGCTTAATCCTTTGACAAGTTCAATGCTAGATTGCTGGCAAAAAGATTTTGATAACGCAATAAATGATCATTTAGAATTTTTAAAAGAAAATCTCGAGTCCCAAAACAAATATTTATCTAAATTTTCCAAAATCTTTGAAAGAATGGAAATTTTCCAATCTGAGGATTACGAAGAAACAAAAGAAGAAAATGAAGAAGATAGTCAAAACAATCCCTCAAATGATGATCAAAATAGTAAATCTGATGATTCAAAAGATCAAAATAAAGACGAAGAAGCAGAAGCTAGCTTAGACTCTGATTATGATATTGATGAATATAAGCTAGATGAACAGTTGGTCGATTCAGATACAAATGAAGAAAACAATCAGCAAGTAATAAAAAAAAAAAATATTAATGATTTAAACTTAGATTACAAAATTTTTACAAGCCAGTTTGATGAAATTACAAAAGCAGAAAACTTAGAAAACTCAGAAGATGCAATTAAATTAAGAAAAACTTTAGATCAACAATTAGTAGGTTTTCAGGATGTGATAACAAAACTGGCCAATAAACTTCAAAGACAACTACTGGCCAAACAAAACAGATCTTGGGAATTTGATTTGGAAGAAGGTTTGCTTGACAGTTCAAAATTACCCAGAATTATCATAGACCCTTATAATTCTTTATCGTTTAAAAAAGAGAAAGATCTAGAATTTAAAGATACAATTGTTACTTTACTAATTGATAATTCTGGTTCAATGAGAGGTAGACCAATTACTATAGCAGCAATATGTGCAGATATTTTGTCTAGAACTTTAGAGCGTTGTTCAGTTAAAGTTGAAATACTTGGTTTTACTACAAAAAATTGGAAAGGTGGTCAAAGTAGAGAGTCATGGAATAGAAAAGGGAAACCAAAAACGCCAGGTAGATTAAACGATTTAAGGCATATAATTTATAAAGGAGCTGATACTCACTGGAGACAAGCTAAAAATAATATAGGCCTTATGTTAAAAGAAGGATTATTAAAAGAAAATATAGATGGTGAGGCAATATCATGGGCATTCAACAGAATTAAAAAAAGAAAAGAGGAAAGAAAAATATTGATGGTAATATCTGATGGAGCTCCAGTTGATGACTCTACTTTGTCAGTCAACTCTGGTGATTTTTTAGAAAAACATCTAAAGAAAATGGTAAAATTTATAGAGGATAAATCTGAAATAGAAATTTTAGCGGTTGGGATTGGTCATGATGTTTCTAGATATTATAATCGTGCAATTAAGATTACTGATGTAAATGAACTTGGCGATGTTATGATTTCACAATTAAGTGCTCTATTTGAAAAAAAGAACTCTCTCCATTAAATTTTAAATAAATCATTGTTATTCCATTGAATCAATACTTCTGCACCACCCCTAGATTTTGAATTTCTACAATTAATTAAAGCAAAATTTTTTTCTAATAATGTTTTGCCAATGAATATTCCCAAACCAAGACCTGATTTCATTTCATTTTTTCGATTTGAATTTTTTAAATAGGGTTCACCAATTTTTGATAATATTTCACCAGGGTAGCCTTTTCCATCATCCTCAATGATAACTTCCGTAACTTCATTGTTACTCTTTAAAGTGATGAATATCTTTTTAAAAGCAAATTTATTTGCGTTACCGATAAAGTTTCTTAAGCCATAAACAATTTCAATTGATTTTGTAATCTTTTTAGAATTTGAGTCTTGGTCAAAATTTAAAATGAATTCTTTTTCACTTGTTTCTTTAAATGATGAAACAATTTCTTTTAAATAATCTCTCATAGTTAAATCTTCATCAATAAAATCATCTTCTTCAATGGGATTTAATGAAAGTCTTTTTAATATTTGATTACATCTTTCAACCTGACTTGACAAAAGTTTAATATCTTGAATTACATCTTTTTGATCTTTAAGTTGTTTCATCAATTCTTGAGAAACTAATTTAATAGTAGACAAAGGGGTACCAAGAGAATGTGCTGCGGCTGCGGCCTGACCCCCTAAAGATAACATTTCATGTTCTTTTGCCATTACCTCTTCCATTTTATTTAAAGCCTCTTTTCTTAACCTAGATTCAGCTCCAAAAATTATCGCAAAATAGTTTAGAAAAATTAGAGCTATAAATAAAGATATTGGTATTGAATAATAATAGTAAGGATTAACATGAAAATGTTCATTTAGAGGATTTGGTAAATCTTCTGAATAAAAAGTTAAGAAAACTATCATTGCAGCTGTTGTAAATATTACTAGAATATTTGTTCTAAAACCTAGGTTAGTTGAAGCAAAAACACTTGGTATAATTAAAAAAATTACAAATGGATTTACTATTCCACCTGTTAAATAAATTAGTGCACCTAACTGAAGTATATCTATCAAAAGAAAAATTAATGCTGATCTATCTGATAATTGAGTTTTCTGATAAATAAATATTAAATATAGGTTACTTATTACACCTATGGTAATAACTATAACTGAAGTTAAAATATCGAAATCAAAATTAAGATAAAAGTAAACAAATGTAATTGAGAATAATTGACCAGTTATTCCAATCCATCTAAGAGCGATATAAGTAGATTTTTTTAAAGAATGATATTTTGAAGTTTCAAAAAACTTCATTTCTAAATATCAAGGTTCTGTACATTAATCGCATTAGAAATTATAAAATCCTTTCTTAAAGCAACATCATTTCCCATTAATGTATGAATTAAGTTTTGATCTTTTTTTGTGTCTTTTGAGTATTGCACTTGTAATAAATTTCTTGTCTCAGGGTCTAAAGTTGTGCTCCAAAGTTCCTCAGGATTCATTTCACCTAAACCTTTAAATCTTTGAATATTCATCTTTGACTTTTCTAAATCTAATCTTTTAATGAATTCCTTGGTGCCTTTTTTAATTTTCTTTAATTCTTTATTATTGTTAATCATATATTCTTCCAGTTCCTTATCGTCTTTAATGTATATACCTTTTGACCCTTTATTTATCTTAAATAAAGGTGGTTGAGCTAAATAAATATGACCATTTTCTATTAATTTATTAAAAGGTTTATTATTAAAAAAAGTTAATAATAACGCCCTGATATGTGAACCGTCAACATCAGCATCAGTCATAATAATAATTTTTCCATATCTTAAATCCTTTAAATCAATCTCTTGAACTTTTGGATCTAAACCAAGAGCATTAATCAAGGTCAAAATTTCATTTGAAGAAATCATTTTTGCTAAAGCTTTTGTTCTTTGATCAGTACCATTTTTATTGCCATTCGTTTTTACTTGAAGTTCTTCTACATAAGTATTTAAGATTTTACCTCGAAGTGGTAAGACTGCTTGGTTTGATCTGTTCCTTCCTTGTTTAGCAGAGCCACCAGCAGAATCTCCTTCAACTATAAATAACTCTGTACCTTCTTGTTTACCAATTTGACAATCAGCTAATTTTCCAGGAAGTCCACTTAATTCTAATGCACCTTTTCTTCGTACACTCTCTCTAGCTTTTCTTGCAACATCTCTAGCTAAAGCTGCTTGAATAATTTTAGCTAGAATAATTTTGGCTATCGAAGGATTCTGATCAAACCATATAGACAATTTTTCATTTAATAAGTTTTCAACAATCATTCTAACTTCAGATGAAACTAGTTTGTCTTTAGTTTGAGAAGAAAATTTAGGATCTGGTATTTTAGTCGATAAAACACAAGTTAATCCCTCTTTTATATCATCCCCAGATATAGTTAACTTGTTTTTTTTTAATAAATTATGTTCGTTTGCATATTTATTAATAACTCTTGTTAAGGCACTTCTAAATCCAAGTAAATGTGTGCCTCCATCTTTTTGATATATATTATTTGTATAAGGATAAATATCTTCACCATAACTTGCGTTCCATTTTAACGAACACTCTATTTCTATATTGTCCTTCTTGCCCTCTAAATATAAAGGTTTTTTAAATAAATCATTTCCATTTTTATTCTGAAGTTTTTCTCTATTTTTATCCAAATATTCTACAAACTCTAAAATTCCACCTTCGTATTTAAATTCATCAATTTTCTCTTTTTTTTGACTCAAATCTTTAAATTTTATTTTTATACCTTTATTTAAAAAAGCGAGCTCTCTCATTCTTTTCACTAAAATTGTTCCACTAAATTTTATAGACGAAAAAATATCTTTGGATGGAAGAAAGGTTATTTGAGTGCCTGTTTCTTTTGATTTTCCTATTACTTTTAAAGAAGCAATAGCTTCTCCGTTTTTAAATTCAATAAAATATTTTTTTCCATCTCTATTAATTTCTAATTTTAATTTTTCTGATAGTGCATTAACAACCGAAACTCCAACTCCATGCAAACCACCCGAAACTTTGTAGGAATCGTGATCAAATTTACCTCCAGCATGAAGTTGAGTCATAATAACTTCTGCTGCTGATTTTTTTTCTCCTTTATGAATATCAACCGGTATTCCTCTTCCATCATCTTTAACTGTAATCGTTCCGTCTGGATTAATCACTACATCAATATTTTTACAATATCCTGCTAAGGTTTCATCTATAGAATTGTCTACGACCTCATAGACCATGTGATGTAGTCCAGTTCCATCGTCTGTGTCACCTATATACATGCCAGGTCTTTTTCTTACCGCCTCAAGTCCTTTCAGGACTTTGATGGAGTCTGCTTGATAAGTATTTTTATTTGTCATTTTTTAATTTACGGAAACACTGTTTATAACATTTATTTACTGAAAATGTTTGTTTATAATTTAATTAAAATTACATTATGTCTGATAAAATTCTTATATTATCGGGTTTTTTATGGCGGAGAGAATGGGATTCGAACCCATGAAAGAGTTACCCCTTTACACGCTTTCCAAGCGTGCGCCTTCAACCACTCGGCCACCTCTCCAAATAAAACTTACTTAATATTTTGAAAAATTTTATTTTTTTTCAAAAAAAGTCCAGTGCCATTCTAAATATTTTGTTTTATTTTTAAACCAATAAGATAAATATCGCTCAGCTAAAAAAGCATACAATCTCTCTTGATCATAACCTTTGAGTTTCTTTAGACCAAAAACTTTTTCACATCTAAATAACCATGTAAATAATTCTTTGAACCATCTATCAATAATTTCTTTTTTTGAAATAAACATAATGTGAGGATTAAAAGAGTTTTCTTCATTTACAAATTTGAGAAATCCTTTTTTATCGTTCTTATTTAATAGATCTATTGCCCTACTTAAAACACCATATCCATGATGCATGTCAAATTGTAATTTAATATTTTGTTTCTTACTTTGAAAAAGTACAGATGGATCTTTTATTATATTTCTCATTCCTCTTTTGAAAAGTTTAATTCTTTTTGGATTATCTATCTTAATTGGATTACAAATTATGCTCTCATAACCATTCCACTCATTAGGTACTTTTTTAAGGATAAATCTTTTGAGGTCTTTAAGACTTAAAATTTTTTTTTTTGATTTTAACCAAAATCTTCTTTTTTGACAAAATCCAATCCAAGTATTTTTATTCATTGTTTTTAATTTATTTTTCCAAAACCAATAATGGAAAGTAAGTTCAGAGTAATTCTTTTCTTTATTTTGGATATTATCACCTTTAGAAGGTGTAAGATAATTTTTACTAAAATTCTTTTGACCAACTCCTGCAAGATTCAGGTTCAACTCATTAAGATAGCTAAGCTCTACGTTTGTAACACAAAAAATTTTTATCTTATTCATTACTAATTAATTAATTTTAGATTAAATGCTCTAAAAACCATAGCTTATAGTTATAAGTTTCTTAAATTCAATGCTAATTAAAGGATTTTATATTAATCTAGGATTAATTCAGTTATTTTGTTAATTATAAATGGTTTTAAATAAATAAAATTTTAATTAAATAAATTAAAATGAAAATCAAAAAATTATTAAGTAATATTTATAAATACTCGGTCAATAGTTTATTTAAGAAAATATATGGAGAGATACATTTTTATAAAAATAAAAGATATAGTCATAATGTAAAAATTAATTTTGTAAAAAATAAAAATATAAAACATCCTTATAATCAACCTTATAAAGTTTTTAAAATTAAAGATGGACGAATATCTACAGATAATGTAGAAAATGTTGCTATAATTGATAAAAATAGAATTATAAATGATGTTTCTTATCAGCAGATAAAAGGCAAATTAAAGAGTGCTCAATTTAATTCTGCTCTTTATAAGGGTACTCCATACATCCAAAAAAAAGTTTATGGTAAGGTTCTGTCATTGACACAAGGTGCAAGTGGTCATACTAATTATTTCCATTGGCTTTATGATATCCTTCCTAAAATAAAATTATACTCTGAAAAATATGATCCAAAACTTCTTAATTTTTTATACATCCATCAACTTAAAGAGTATCAAAAAATAACTTTAAGATTAATTGGTCTTGATAAAATAAAAATTTTAGAGTCTGATAAGTATAGGCATGTTTCCTCTAATGAAATATTTGCAGTAAATCATCCTTGGTATTATAGAGGTAAAATTTTAGATGAGGCCAAAAAAGTACCACAATGGATTATAAAATGGCTTAAGAAAGATTTTCTTCCACAAAGAAAGAAATTTAAAGCAAATGAAAAAGTATTCATAGATCGTTCTGAGTCGAGATTTAATCATTGTCAAATTCATAATAATGAGGAAGTTATTAATTTTTTAGAGAATAGGGGATTTACTTCCTACAAGGTTGGTGAACTACCATTTCAGAAACAAATTTATCTTTTTAATAATGCAAAGATTATAATTGGAGCCCACGGAGCAGCATTTGCAAATCTAGCCTTTTGTAAACCAAAAACTAAAATAATTGAAATAAAACCAATTTTTAATCCAAACACAGTAAATAAATCAATTAGTAAAATAAATTCATTAAATTATAAGTTAATTAACACTCCTAAATTAAGTAAAGATAGACGATTAAACGGTGATATCATCTTAAATTTAAAAACAATTAAAAATAATTTATAAAATAATGAGTTTAACCTCTCAAATATCTATATTAATGGTTCTTTATGAGGAGAATATGTCTATTCTTTCTAGAACTCTAGATCAATTAAAAGAATTTAAGATAATTATAATTGACAACTCAGGAAATAAAAAATTGAAAGATGAAATATTAAGTAAATATCAGATTCATGAGTATTGCCTTAATAAAAAAAATTTAGGTGTTTCAGGTGGTTATAACCAAGCTTTAAATTTGTGTGATACAGAATATGTGTTTATGAAAAATGCAGATTGCTTCATAGATAAAGAGAATCTATTAATTCTTAAAAGATATCTTGAAGATAATCAAGATTGTGGAGTAGTTTCACCAACCTTTTATGATGAAAATGGTAAATTAAGCTTTAATGGTGGTAAATTGCCAGAAAATGAAACGTCGGCTGAGATTTTGAATCTTGCAGGTAATACTTGTGTGGAAAAAGTTTTGGGAACAGGTTTTTTTGCTAAAACTGAAGATATAAAAAGAATTGGAATGTATGATGAAAATCTATTCATTTTTTTTTGTGATGATGATTTGTGCAGAAAAGTAAAAAAATTAAATAAACATATAGTCCAAATGTTTGATGCTAAATGCATACATTCACATGGTATTAGTAAAGTTAAAAATAGATTTAAAAGAATTTTTTTAAGGGAGCATTATTTTATTTTAGATCAATTAAATTATTATAAAAAATTAAAAAATTACAAACCTTACAACAAACTAAGGTCTAAACTTTTAAATTATTTTGTGAAAACTTTTATAAATTTATTTCTGTTAAATTTTGATAAATCATTAAAGTTTTATTCTAGAATTTATGCTTTTATTAAATTTAGCAGATAGATATTAATCTTTTTTATTTTCCAAAACGTCTATTAAAATTTTTTTTTTGTCTTATTATAAATCTTTTTAAAAAATTGTATTTTTTATCTCTTTTAGCTAAAATAGGGAAATCATTTAAGTGACTCCAGTACCTGCCATTTTCATCTAATGCCCATTCACACTCAGAAGCTGATAAACAGAAAATATCATTTTTTTTACATAATATGGAAAAGGCACTTTGATCATGCCTATGTTGAACAAATTCAATTTGATTTTTCTCCAAGGAAGGGCTGTCATCAATTAAACTACTTATATTACAAACCTCTAGCCATTTTTTTAAAAATATTATGGTTTTCTCATCGTTTTTAAAAAACATTGTTCCAGACCAAATTTGTTCTGAATTCAGGATTTCTAAGTTATTAGTTACTCCAAAATATTCTAAGAGATCTTTCTTGGTAAATTCATTTTCATAATAAATTTGATATCTTAATTTCTTATCTAAAAAAAAAATTTGGATGAAAATATTGAAAAGCTAAAACACCCTTATCAGAAGCAATATTTTTATAAATCTCTAATTTTTTTTGTCCATTTAAGTTCAGGTGACACCCAATATCAGAATATTGTAAGATTGAGTCTTTAGGTATTTTTTCAAGATTATTTAATATTATTTCAGGTTTCCAGCACCCATAACCAAATAATCTTTTTTTTTTTCCTTTTATAAATTTTTTAATTTGATTTTTTTTATTCTGACTTAGGTCCTTCCAACCATATACTTTAATTCCATCATAGAGGTTTATTTTATCAGACTGACTTTTAAATCTAATAACACTTTTTTTTAGATCAGGACTTGCAAACGAACATAGATATAGTCTTGTCACTTTTTTAATATTAATTATCTTATATTATTTTTTTTTAGAATTGAATTAAGTTTTTTTAAACTCATAGAAGAATTAAGGGGTATTCCAATATTTTTTTCTTTATTAAGATGCTTTTTTTTTACTTTTGGATTACCTTTTTTTGCAAAAGAATATACCGTTTGTGTCTTGCCCCCTAAGTTTATTAGCCCTTTTTTGTTAAGTAATTTAAATAGTTTTGGAACTACATCTTTATGATAAATAAAATTTGTTTTCACATTAGAAAATGCTGATTTATGAATAAACGGTTCCTCTGTCATGCAAACTCTTAGAATTAAAGAATTTTTATATAGTTTAACTGAACACTCTCCACCTAATTTTGACCAAGCATAATTATTTGTGGGTAAAATAGGATCAGTTTCTCTATAATTGCCCTTGGTGCCGGGATATATATAATTTGTAGAAAAATATATTAATTTAATATTTTTCTTAGCACATTCTTTAGTAATATTTGCAGTTCCAATAATATTTAAATCAATACTTTTTTGAATGTCGGTATCATGAATTTTCATTGGTCTTGATAACCCAGCTAAATGAATAACAATATCAGGATTTATTTTATCAAAATATTTTTTTATTTTTTTTATATTCGTTATATCTAGCTGTTTTTTAGTTGGAAAATACATTTTGTAATTAATTTTATATTTTTTTAAATAACTTCCAAATCTACCAGACCCACCAGTAATAATTATTTTTTTTTTTTAATTTACGATCCATTTTTTTAAAGCATTTTTATTTTGTATTATAAAGTCTGGGAATTTTTCATCTAAATCTATCATCTGATAATGTTCCTTTCTTCCTATTATGTCATCTCCACTTTTAACTCTTTTTTTTATTTCATCTAAATTAAGATAAATCTTATCAATTTTTTCTTTAAAGACATGTGGATCATTAGTTTCACATAAATTTTTATATTTGTATAAAAGTTCTTCAGGTTCTTTTAAATTGCAGAAGTGCCAACCGCCCTCATCAATAATATTATTTAAGCGCATTTTATCTAACCTCCACAAGGGTCTTTTTTTAAACTTTAGATCTCTTAGCCATTGAGGTGATTTTAAATATTTTTTTAAACAAATTCTACTCCCGTGCCAATAAGGATTAATTTGACTTTGGAGGTTAATTTTATAGTAAAAATGCATTTGTTTAAAAACCGCATACTTCATACTTTTTTTAAAAAATTTTATTTTTTTTGGATTAGGTATTTCATCTAGATCTGAGACAATAATAAAATCTTCATCTTCTGCCTTTACAAGTCCTCTCAAAATAGCATTTCTTTGATAATTTTCTCTATCGTACGGATTATCTCCATCAGGCATATCTGAAACAGGAATGTAGATTATTTTACTCTTGAACTTTGCAAAATTGTCAATTTTAAATCTGAGTTTTTTATCATTATTCTGCCAGGTTTTATTTCCCTCAACAATGACAAAATAATCAACATATTCATTTAATATATTCATTCTTAAATCTAATAAAAGATCTTCATCCCAGTATGAAAAACAATCATAAATAGTCATTTATTTCTCATTATTAATTTTTAATACACCTATAAATGCCTCTTGAGGAATTTCTACTCTACCAAACTGTTTTGATCTTGCCTTACCTTTTTTTTGTTTTTCAAGTAATTTTCTTTTCCTATCTGTTGCACCTCCACCATGAATTTTAGTTAAAACATCTTTTTTAAACCCTTTTATAGTCTCTCTAGCAATAATTTTTCCCCCTATAGCGGCTTGAACAGGGATCATAAAATTATGCCTAGGTATTAAATCTTTTAATTTTTCACAAA
>MDTB01083465.1_pt1 | contig 18683 bp, 16 predicted proteins | sample 811161 | NCBI WGS metagenome assembly MDTB01 (sample SAMN05326650, study PRJNA326480) | marine metagenome | isolation source: seawater | place: Mediterranean Sea | collected 2009
CACTTCAGCTATATCTGCCATCCCCATTGGCGCACCGGGATGACCACTTTTAGCCTTTTGCACCGCATCCATGCTCAGGGCCCTTACCGCATTTGCCAGATATCTTCTCGAGGCCATCTTTCCGCACTCCTTACTGAGGATTTGAAAGCGAGTATTGTCTCTCAGGAAAACGAGCCAGTAAACTGATAATAATCTTGCATTACTGCTTCGGAGCGCATAGCAAGAAAAACTTCATGAAAATGATTACTCGATTAAACGATATTCTTGTTCGAAAGATCCATTGTGGTAGAATATCGGCAGAGTTTGGAAGCTGTTTTCTCCCTGTTCAACTAAAAAAACATCCTTGCGCAAAGGTATCGGCCGCCTAATCCTAATTTGATATCAGCGCACTTGCCCAAACCAGAGGAAACAGCATGTCTAACTACGCCATCTTCACCTCAGAATCAGTATCTGAGGGCCATCCAGACAAAATGGCAGACCAAATATCGGACGCCATTTTAGATGCGATGATATCAGATGATCCAGATTCTCGCGTTGCAGTAGAGACTCTCGTCAAGACCGGAATGGTGGTTTTGGCAGGCGAAGTCCGAACGAACACATACGTTGACCTAGAAAAATTGGTACGCCAAGTTGTCACGGACATCGGATATGACAGCTCAGAGGTGGGTTTTGACGGGAACACGTGTGCAGTTTTGAATGCTATTGGTCAACAATCTAGCAACATAGCAATGGGAGTCGATGAAACCACAAAAAAAGATTTAGGCGCTGGTGACCAAGGCCTGATGTTTGGTTTTGCAAGCAATGAGACTGACGTGCTGATGCCAGCCCCCATTTTTTATGCTCACCGGCTAATGGAAACCCAAGCTAAACTCCGCAAAGACGGCACACTGCCCTGGCTCTATCCTGACGCAAAAAGCCAGCTGACCTTAAGATATGATAACGGTTCCCCGGTCGCGATCGATGCAGTAGTTTTATCAACACAGCACTCCAAATCTATTTCTCTATCCGATTTACAAGAAGCCGTTCGCTACGAAATAATTGAAAAGGTGTTACCCGCAGATTGGCTGCATTCGGAAACCAAGTACCATATTAATCCTACAGGGAAATTTACTATCGGTGGCCCCATGGGCGACTGTGGCGTCACAGGTCGAAAAATAATAGTCGATACCTATGGCGGTATGGCTCATCATGGCGGCGGCGCTTTCTCAGGAAAAGATCCAACAAAAGTTGATCGATCAGCTGCATATGCCGGCCGATATGTAGCAAAAAACGTGGTAGCGGCCGGCCTAGCTGATCGTTGCGAACTTCAAATGTCTTATGCGATTGGGGTATCACAGCCCACGTCCATAAGTATTGACACCTTCGGAACAGGGAAACTCCCAAATCACGAAATTTCGAATTTAATTCGGGAGCATTTCGATCTTAGTCCCAGCGGCATAATAGGTATGCTCGACTTGCGCAGACCGATCTATCGCGCTACCGCTTCTTATGGTCACTTTGGGCGTGAACAAGAGGCTTTTAGTTGGGAAAGAACCGACCTCGCGGCGACTTTAAAAAGATCGCTTTGATAGGGTTCCAAGACCAAAAAACATCCGTATAAATGATATTGTCTTTTAAAAGGAAAAAGTATGGTGGCTAAAATCTCACGAATCGATGTAAACATGGACGCGCCTGACTTTAAGGTGGCTGATATTACCCTGGCAGAATTTGGTAGGAAGGAAATAGCTATTGCTGAAAGCGAGATGCCGGCTCTCATGGCGATCCGAGAAAAATACAAGGCCAGCCAACCCCTTGACGGTGCTCGTATCCTGGGTTGTATACATATGACAATTCAGACTGCCGTGCTTATAGAGACCCTTGAATACTTGGGTGCAGAGGTTCGGTGGACATCGTGCAACATTTTTTCGACTCAAGATCACGCAGCGGCAGCGGTTGCAGCAAATGGGACACCGGTTTTTGCTTGGAAAGGCGAAACGGAAGAGGAATACGAATGGTGTTTAGAACAGCAAATTCTCAAGAATGGTGTTCCCTGGGACGCAAATATGGTTCTTGATGACGGAGGAGATCTGACAGAAATACTTCATAATAAGTTTCCCAAAGTGCTCGATTCTGTCCATGGAATCACCGAGGAAACGACCACCGGAGTTCATAGACTGGAAGAAATGCTGGCCTCAGGCAGACTGCGCGTTCCAGCCATCAATGTAAACGACTCGATAACTAAGTCAAAGAATGACAATAAATACGGATGCCGTCACAGTCTCAATGATGCTATCAAAAGGGCAACCGACCACCTACTTGCAGGTAAAAAAGCTCTGGTAATTGGCTACGGAGATGTTGGCAAAGGTTCAGCCCAATCTTTGCGGCAGGAAGGGATGATCGTAAGAGTCACCGAAATTGACCCGATATGCGCCATGCAAGCATGCATGGATGGTTTTGAAGTTGTCTCGACCTACGTAGACGGCCAACCAGACAAAGGGGTAAACATAGCAATGCTCCGCTCTATCGACGTTTTGGTTACCAGTACAGGAAACTTCAACGTTGCGTGCTGTGCAGTCTTGTCCGAATTAAAAACAGGATGCGTGGTTTGTAATATAGGTCACTTCGACAATGAAATTGATACAAACTTTATGCGAGAGCACTGGGAGTGGGATGAAATCAAGCCTCAAGTCCATAAAATCTTCAGAAATAGGGCTGAAGACGACTATTTGCTGCTTTTAGCGGAGGGCAGGCTTGTAAATCTAGGAAACGCGACCGGACATCCCAGCCGTATTATGGATGGTTCATTCGCAAATCAAATTCTTGCTCAAATAGAACTCTTTAGCAAACAGTTCGCTTCTCAGAATGCAGAAATGAAAAAGAATTTGTTGCGTGTTGAGGTACTCCCTAAAGAGTTGGATGAAGAAGTTGCTGCACACATGGTTCAAGGATTCGGTGGTGTCATAACTCAACTGACCCCAGATCAGGCAAACTACATTAACGTTCCAATAAAAGGTCCTTTCAAGAAAGAAACATACAAGTATTAGACGCCCTCAGTTGCTCGGCTATACTGTATGTTCTCGGGTTTCAGCTGACTTTGGAAGTTGGCCGCTTTTGAATCTATGGGGCAATTATGGATGCGAATACCACGAATTTTTGTTGACATTGATCTGGACTCCAATGTTGAGGTAACGTTAGATGGAGCGCAAACGCACTATTTACGAACGGTATTGAAACTCACTCACTCCGATCCAATAGTCGTGTTTAATGGAAAAGGAGGTGAATACTCGGGAGTATTATCGTCGTCTTCAAAAACCTCGGTTACAGTGCAGTTAGAGAAATTTGACCCCGAAGAACGGGAATCGCCGTTAAGAACTCACCTTGGCATAGGTGTTTCCCGAGGGGAACGAATGAGCTATGCGATCCAAAAAGCCACGGAACTTGGCGTCAGCAGAATTACACCTCTTATTACAGCCCGTTGCGAAGTAAAGCTGTCAGAAAGCCGAAAAATCAGGAAGGTTGACCAATGGCAAAGAGTGGTGGTCAACGCTTGTCAACAGTCAAAAAGGACGAGGGTACCAGAGGTGACACCGATTATCGATCTAAATAAATGGTGCGAAAAAACCCGTTCCTCTGCCAAATTTATTTTGGACACCGACGGAGATGAACCCTTTGATTCGATAGCAGATAATCCTGAAGACGTTGCCATTCTTGTGGGTCCAGAAGGAGGGTTCGAAGAAAAGGAGTTAAGCGTGGCAGTGCAATTTGGTTTCAAACGCTTACGCCTTGGCCCGCGAGTTCTTCGCGCTGAAACCGCTCCCCTAGTTGCCCTGAGTATCTTGCAATCAGTTTATGGAGACGTACCATAAATGCTCTGTTGCGAAAAGTTGCTGTCAACCACCCTCGGATTTATATTTCTACTTCCAGCGACAACCGTGATTTGCTCATCTAAAAACAACATACACGAAACCATCCTATCAGCTAGCGGCACAATATTTTGTGATGGTTTTATTAGAGGAAGCGGGCTTCACATAGACAAGTCCACTCGAAACAATTCTATTATAATGACTGCAGCCCATGTGATGTATGATAAAACATCCGACGACTTATTCGAGCAATGCAGTTATCGGCCCAACAACATGCGACTGCAAGCAGCTTCATTTGCTGATATCTCTATGCATGGCTACACTCCTCATGATAGAGACAAAATAAAGCAAAGCGAAAACGACATCGCATTTGTCGCGCTTTCCCGCCAACTTAGTCAACCTTCTTTCCATCTTTCTAAAAGATCCGCTAATCTTAAACAAATAAATTCCTCTCAAGTTTTAAAAATAATTAGGTATAACGACACGAAGAACCAAATTGAAGTATCTAAAGAATGTGGATTTGTTAGAAGTCCAAAATTTAACAGTAACTTTTTGATCTTCCATGACTGCCCAACGGGACCTGGTGCCTCTGGAGCATCAATCATCGATACTAGCCACGTCAAGCTTATCGGGATACACGGAGGAACATTGCTTTTCCATAGCAACGATTTGAGCCCTGGGAAGACCCGAGACACATCACGTTTGCGTCAAGGTCGCATAATTGATGAACAGATATTAACATTGCTTGAAGAATTTAAGTCCAGCTTGCGCTAGAACTGGTTCTCACATATCCTCCCACGGATTTGAGGTATCGAATAAAACATCTTGGGAAAAACCCGGAATGCCGACCCCGTCGGGGGTCAATGAAATTTCATTCTCGTCAATAAGGGGCTCCCCGAAACGATAAATCACATCCAGTTCTGCAAAATCTGCCCGTAGTGAGTACGCCTCTGCTTTGCGTCGTGTCCTTTCACGGAGCCGGATATACCTATCGTACTTTTCTCTGTGGCGACTCTTTAACATCAAATTCAATCTGATAGGCGAAACAACAACCGCCGTGGCATTATTGCCACCAAAACCCTTGGAGTTTATGAAGGCAATATGCATCTTTCGATCACTTACATTAAAATCATGAAGTGGAAATATTGCTCTTTCCTGAACCACGTCAGAAGCCACTTCTTTGATTGTTTTTATGCCGGGTATAATATGGTATCTAAAAGTTCCCAGTGCGGACATAAGTTGATCCCCGCTGGCTGCAGATAAAGAATGTCCTACAAAAGATTTGGTGGCTGTAATTGGCCAGTCATATAGATCAAATGTCTTCGCGATACGATCAATTAATGTAGACTCGGTCCGTCTATTTGCCGGGGTGCTAGACCCATGAGCATGAACAAAACTGTGATTTCTTACGCTATCCTCTCCCACGACTCTAGTTGCTGCGGCAACTGCCTTTGAAAACGAAATGTAGTTACCGACCCCCGGGGCAGATACGGACTTTTTGATACCGTCCGCATTGATAAAAACTTCTGGTATAGCTCCAAAAACGTCTGCTCCTAATTCTATTGCCAACGCGTCATCCATAAGGATCAAATATTGTGTCGACTCGGATAATACAAAACCACAATTCTCCGCAAAGGGCCTGCTGGCAGTACGATGATTTGGGACAGTGGTACCATCCAATTTGCATAAATTATCATCGCTAGCTAATGCTCCCATATTTGCGAATCCTTCCGATATCTCGGGCGTTACTCCCGCTTCTGCATTCCCTACGATCGCGACACGGCGGCGACCGCTGCGAATATCTCTCACCGCGGCTTGCAACACATATAGGAAGGTCGCGCACGCTCCAGTAGTGGCCTCGGTGTGACCCACACTTCCTAGCACATATGCATTGATGAAATCTGCCGGCATCGTATTAAGCCCCAGAGGAAGCTGCTTTGCTGTTGTTCGATTACCTCGCAATCTAGATTGCAATAAACCGCCAAATCCATTTTCAGTCATCTGACTAAGAGCGCTAGAAGAATACACCCCAATCTCGTCCGGTCGGACATTGTCCAAAATTTCTTTCCAATCCAGCCCAGTGGAATGAAGTGCGTCGCTCGCACCCAATATCGCCATTTGCAGGCCTCGCGGGTGAAAGCGAGAATTGTAATGCTCGGCAGGTCTGAATCCGGTCGGCAGTTGCCCCGCAGCCTTTGACATCAACTCATGGTAGGACTCGACTAGGAAGCCAGTGGAATTTTTTGTTCGAATTTGCGCTCTACCATCCGCCAGTTCATCAATTGCCCAGCCATCCGGTAAATGGTTTGGCAGATCCTTTTTTTGCAGAGCAAAAATAACTTCGTCATCGTCTCGCGAGCTAATCTCTATTTTTTTGTGTTCGACAACCTTATCTGGATTAAACAATTCTATTTTTCTGACCATGGTTCCGTCCAAAATAGCCGTCCTGTAACAGCGTGCTACTTCTTTAGCAGTCAGACTTTTGCCTTCCATATTCGAATATTTATCACCACTCCGCTTAACAAGACCCATAAGACAACCGAGACCAACAAGTGTTTTTTCTTGCTCGGTCTCAGTGAGTGACTCGAGAATCATTCGTCGATAAGACTGGAAGGACGAACTTCGCCCAGCTGCATTGTAACCTCCAAACCCCACAACGACGGGCAGTGCCTTTCCCATTTAAAACTCCGATCGAAAAATGCGTAGCAAATACCATAGTTTATAGGAATCTATTCAAATAAACCCAGGGAAAAAGTAAGTAAAAAGGATTTTTCATTGATCCTGAGGTTTCAATGCTTTGTTTACTAAGAACCAAATTCTCGGAAATAACATCGTACCAATTTATTTTTTTCTACAAAGAAATACCTATCACTGCTTCAATGTTTGTTTCGCGAAAACTCTTTGACAAAAGGGTAAATAACGAGCTTGATCTGCGACCCATTTAGGTAGGCAAAATTTTACATTAGGACTTACCTAGGAGGGATTTCTGATCGGCAACAAGCAACCAAATCTCTTGGTCGGCTGAAATATGACGCTAGACCAAGATAAGATATTGCAAAATCAGGACACCAAAAGTTAATTCGGCGCTACTTGACACCCTATTTCGGCCCAAGCCAAGTAATTTATCCTATTTCCGAAAATAATTTCACGCCTTTTACACCACTTACTGACAAGATTTTCGAGCTTAAGGATGGGTCTAAAGTCCCTTCAACATCAACTATATTATAGGCTATAGAGTCTCTGCTCTTGTTGACCATGTCAATAACATTTAAACCATCGTCGGCCAAAATACTCAAAACGTTCCCAAGCACTTTGGGGACGTTTTGATTGCTGAACGTAATTCTGTTTTCTGCCCTTCTAACTAATTTTGTGGGAGGAAAATTCACCGAATTAACGATGTTACCGTTTTCTAAGAAATCCATCAATTGCGAAACGGCCATGACTGCGCAGTTGTCTTCAGCCTCAGCAGTGCTTGCTCCAATGTGAGGCATTAGAAGCACATCATCTCGGCCTAGAAGTTTTGGATCAGGAAAGTCGGTCACGTATCCAGCCAGAGTGCCTTTGTCTAGCGCCTCTAAAATGGCGTCGGGACAAACAACCTCTTCTCTCGCAAAATTAAGAATTTTTGTTGTTGGCCTGATGAGCGATAGAACGGAAGCGTCTATGAGTTGATGTGTTTCTGGTATGGCCGGCACATGCAAAGTCAGGAAGTCAGCGCGCGCCAGCAGCAGCTCTAAACTATCTATATGCTCGACGTTGCTGGATAGCTGCCAAGCGGCTTCAACAGAAATTGCTGGGTCATGTCCTATCACCTCCATTCCCAGATCTAAGGCAAGATTGGCTATCATTGATCCAATTGCCCCCAGACCCACGACCCCAAGAGTCTTTCCCCGAATTTCGGCCCCAGCAAAGCGTTTTTTTTCTTTTTCTAAAAGCTTCCCAAGCTCACTCTGGTCACGAATATGTGTCAATTCTTGCACATAGTTCATACCACCATATATATTTCTCGAGGCCATCATTAGGGCACCTACCACAAGCTCTTTAACGGCGTTGGCATTCGCCCCTGGAGTATTAAATACAACTATTCCATGATCAGTGTACCTATCAACTGGCAGGTTGTTAACGCCGGCGCCCGCTCTGGCAACAGCCAACAAACTTCGCGGAATGTCTTCCTCGTGAAGTTTTTGACTTCTTAAGATGATGCCCTCTGGTTGGTCGCAGTCAGCTGAAACAGCATAGAGCTCTTTGGAAAAACGACTTAAACCTTTTGGAGAGATGGCGTTGTAAGTACGAATTTTATACATAATAGTCTCGCCAGTTATTCATTGACCATGCCGTACGCCCATTGAATCCATTCCATCAATACTTCTAGATCGTGGCGTTCGATTGTCGCACCGCACCATATTCTGAGCCCAGGCGGCGCATCTCGGTAAGAACCGATGTCGAAGGCGACCCCCTCTTGTTCCAAGAGATCTACCATCCTCGATATTTTCTGAGCAACTAATTTGAGCTCTAAACAAACGCTTGTGCTAGAGATTGTTTTCTCATCTTTAGCTAAAAAGCTTACCCAATGATTCTGTTGAACAAATGCTTTTATTACGCCTAAATTTTCTTTAGATTTACTGATCGCAGCATCCAAACCACCTAGTGCTTCTACCCAATCAAGCGAATCTAAATAATCGGCCACACAAAGCATCGAGGGTGTGTTAATGGTAGCTCCTTTGAAAATCGCTTCGTTTAATTCGTTTCCTTTTGTAAGCCGAAAGATTTTTGGTATGGGCCATGGAGGCTTAAATGTTTGCAGTCGTTCTACGGCATTTGGGCTCAGTATTAACATTCCATGAGCACCTTCCCCCCCAAGAACCTTTTGCCAACTGAATGTAATCACATCCAGTTTTCCCCAACACATCGGCATAGCAAAGATGGCCGACGTAGCGTCACAGATTGTCAGGCCTGTTCGGCTGTTACTTATCCAGTCAGCGTTTGGTATGCAGACCCCCGATGTAGTTCCATTCCAGGTGAATATGACATCATTCGCTGGATTTGCTTTGGTCAAGTCCGGTAGTTCGCCATAATCCCCTAGAAAACTTGTTACATCATCTAACCTCAGTTGATTAGTAATATCGTTCAGCCAATCCTTACCAAAGGATTCCCAAGCAAAAACATCTACTGGTCGCGCTCCCAGAGTCGACCACATAATCATCTCCATTGCTCCGGTGTCAGAAGCTGGAACAATTCCTACTCGATAGTCGCTTGGGAGCCCTAAAATTTCCGAGGTGCGACTGCATGCGAGACGAAGAGCTGCTTTCCCAACACTTGAGCGATGAGATCTACCCAAAGTTGACAATTCAAGATTTTTCACGTCATAGCCGGGCCTCTTCGAACAGGGACCAGAGGAAAAATTGGGGTTTCGAGGTTTAAATTTCGGTCGCATTTTGTTAACGGAAAAACCTTGTATAGGAATATTAAGAAATATTAGGCACTATCGCATGAATCTTGGAAACGATCTTGACGCACTATCATATAGCAGCCGCCCGGGGTTAGTGGCTATTTTGCACCCATTCGCTCTTTGTCAATTAGAAAATCAGCTACCTTTAACATTTTGACAAAACCACCACTGAGACGAGTTGTTACCCGGTATTTACCATTTATAACCAATTCTGGGGTTCCTTTAGTTCGATAGCCGCGCACACGCGCTTGACCTTTATTGACCATACTTTTTACCCCGAAAGAGTTGAAGACTCTCTCAAACCGTTCCTGATCGACACCACGTGCAACGAAAATCTCCTGTAAATTCTCTTGCGACTTTACATCTTTTTTTCTTATATGAATCGCTTCAAAGATTGCCTGGTGAACCGAGTCAACGACATCCAATACTAACGCAGTATTATATGCTTTGGCATAGTTTTCCAACGCTGGATTCCAAACCACGTGTGTCCTGACAAAATCGATATCTTTTTCCAAAGTATGGCTCCAGTCATGGATCATCTCCTGAAAATCATAGCAATGCCCACAGTGGTATGAAAAAAGCTCGTTAACTTCAATTCTATTCGTATTCGTCGTCCTAATAGCCTGGGGTAGCAACTCATAATGAACGTTCAACTGATACTGAGGTTCCTTCTCGCCGTACAAATAAGGAGGAAATAAGCATAGTGCAATCAATAGTCGAACGAATAAGTTCATTTTTCTCAGCCCCTTTCCAAAAGATACTAATTAAGACCTGCAATATAATTAGCGACAGCTTTAATCTCGTCATCGCTAAGATACTCCGCAACTCCCTGCATTATTTTAGCATTTCCGCCGCTTCTCCGCTCCCCTCTTCTGTAAGCAAGCAATTGTTTCTCAATGTAGTCCGCGTGCTGTCCTCCAAGGGCAGGGTAACCTGCAGGTCCGTTTCCTGCCCCAGACGGCGCGTGACAGCCAGCACATGCGGCTACACCACTTTTTAAGTTCCCTGCACGATATATTGCTTCACCGAGTGCCAACGCCGTCGATGGATCGTTTACACTAACAAGCTGAATTTCCTCGGCCCCCGATAACGATCGCTTTTGTTTTTGATAGTAAGCAGCCATATCCCAAAGATCCTGTTCTGTGGACGCGTCCAACAACCCCGTCATTTCAACAATGACTCGCTCTTTGTTTTTTATGTGCAGCAATTGCTGGAAAAGATACTTCTCGCCGAGCGCAGCCAACTTAGGCCATACCGGTACCATGCTGTTTCCGTCACCACCATGGCAGTTGGCACAAGCCGCGACCTTGGCGGAACCAGCTTCGGCATCACCTTTAGCATTTGCTTGAAAGGCAATAACTAGCATTATTAGCAGAACACTGATGCGCATTTAGATCATCCTTATGTGAACCGGTTTCTATGGAGTAATTTGAAAGATTTCATTTGTATGAGTGTATGTAAACAGTTTTCTGTGGAATAATTTGAAAGATTTCATTTGTATGGGTTAATAGATAAATCTGAGGATCAAAATATTATACACCATAATTTGCACGCTCTTAAGATTTAAAGGCGCTTTTTATGAATATACCGGTCATGAACTTTCGCGCTGCAAAGTTTAGTGTTAGTGCGCCATCGCTAAAACACTGCCCCGATGATATTGGCGCAGAAATCGCGTTTGTTGGCAGATCGAACGCTGGCAAGTCGAGCGCTATAAATAGTTTAACTGGGATTAAAGGCCTTGCTCGCACCAGCAAGACTCCAGGGAGAACGCAACATATAAATTTTTTTACGATCGAACCGCATAAAAAACTCGTTGATCTTCCTGGTTATGGATTTGCGAAGGTATCAAAAGAAATAAAAAGGAAATGGGACCATCATTTGATGGAGTACCTTCGCTTTAGAAAATGTCTCATTGGACTTGTTTTAATGGTTGATATTCGACACATTATGCTGGACTACGACAAAGAGATGTTGATTTGGGCAAAATCGGTATCTTTACCTGTACATATACTACTCACTAAGTCAGATAAATTGAGCCGGATGAAGTGCAAAGAAACGCAATTCAATGTAGATCAACAATTACAATTAATGGACCCAGAGGGCATCATTTTCTCGTCACAGGTGTTTTCCGCTCGAAAAAAAATTGGCGCAGAGGTGCTGCAGCGCATTTTGAGTTTATGGTTTGATGATTTGTCCGATGATATTTAGCTGGAAAACCAGATAGCACAGTCAAAGGGAGTTCATAATATTCAGAAAAAACCCATCAGGGCGTGCCGCAAAGAGCTCAAGTTGTGCAGGTTCAGGTAACGGAAGGCACGATAAAACTGGACTGGAGTTTGTTTACACCGATTAGGCGTAATTAGTTCGGCTTTTGAAAAAAGATTTTTGATCAACGCACTACTTGGTTGAGGCGATGGTTTAAGAAGCTAGTTTAGTGGGCCTCATTCCAGTTATTGCCAACTCCGACATCAACCAGCATAGGTATGTCTAACTCGGCTGCTGTCTCCATGCAGTGTTTCAGCCCTAGTTTAACACGGTCTATTTCAGAATTGGGTACTTCAAGCACTAGTTCATCATGCACTTGAAGAGTAATACGGCTAGTCAATCGTTCAGAGCAAAGCCAATTATCGGTTGAGAGCATAGCAATTTTAATTATGTCCGCTGCAGTGCCTTGCATGGGAGCATTGATCGCTGTTCGCTCAGCCGCTTGCCTAAGATTTGCGTTGCGGGAGTTAATCTCAGGAAGATATAATCTTCGACCATATACAGTTTCCACAAATCCTTTCGCGGCGGCTTGCTTGCGAATGCTTTCCATATAATCTTGGACGCCCGGATAACGGTTAAAATACCTGCCAATGTAATTTTTTGCCTCTGAAACATTTATAGATAGTTGCTTGGCCAACCCAAATGCCGACATGCCATAGATTAGGCCGAAATTAATAGCTTTGGCACTCCTTCTCTGTTGATCGCTGACATCGTCAATATCCAAATCGAAAACCTCAGAGGCTGTCATACGATGAACATCGGAGCCGCTCAAAAATGCCTCCATCAAACCATGATCTTTGGATAGATGCGCCATAATCCTTAGCTCAATTTGCGAATAATCTGCCGCTACAATTTTATGTCCAGGAGACGCAATAAATGCTTCACGAATTCGCCGGCCTTCCTTCGTTTTGATTGGGATATTCTGTAGGTTAGGATTTGACGATGAGAGCCTTCCGGTAGCTGTGCCCGCCTGATGGTAGGACGTATGCACACGACCCGACCTAGGGTCTATCATATAGGGAAGTTTATCTGTATATGTTGATTTTAGTTTTGCCAAGCCCCTATGCTCGAGAAGTAAAACTGGTAAAGGGAAATCTGACGCCAAGTCTTGCAGCACCTCCTCTCTAGTGGATGGCGCGCCTTTTGAGGTTTTTTTTCGAACAGGCAGTTTTAGCTTATTGAACAAAATATGGCTAAGTTGCTTTGGAGAGGCTAGATTGAAGCACTCGCCAGCCAAAATAAAGGCCTCTTCCTCCAATTCTTTTAACCTTCCTGCTAGTTGCTCACTTTGGATTTTAAGAAGACGGGAATCTATAAGGGCTCCAGCCCGCTCAATCTTTGAGAGCACAGAGATAAGTGGTGACTCTATTTGCCTTAACAGTCTTGCTTTCTCTGGATATTCTTCAACCAAGGGACTTAGCGTGTAGTGGAGCCGAAGAGCAATATCGGCGTCCTCTGCGGCGTAAGTTGTCGCGGTTTCAATCGGGACCTGATTGAAGGTCAGTTGAGAGGTTCCCGTGCCAGCGACATCCTCAAAGGAGGTTATCTTCAACCCGAGGTACCGGTTGGCTAGACTGGTTAAATCGTGTCTCGTGGCTATCGAATTTATGACATAGGATTGCAACATTGTATCGTGGAAAAAACCTTTCAGATGAATACCGTGTTGCGCTAAAACGTTGATATCGTATTTGAGATTTTGTCCGACCTTGATTAACTGTGGATCTTCGAGTAGGGGTTTCAATGAATCGAGGGCCACATCCATAGGAATTTGGTCAGGCGCCCCTAAATAGTCATGACCAAACGGCACGTATGCGGCTACACCCGGGCTGCTCGCTAAGGAGATTCCAACCAATCTGGCGCTCATATAATTAAGGCTTGTGGTTTCAGTATCCAATGCGAATAGCCTCTGATCCCTTAATTTTGCTGTCCACTGATTAAGTTGCTCGACATCGGTTATCAACTGATAATTTAAGTCGACATGATCGACGCTTTGATGGGAGCCGCTCTCTTTAAACACTTGGTGAAAAGATGGCTCCGTATGAACGCCTTCAGCATGAGAATTAAAGAGCGAACCTGATTTTTTCAGCTCATTTAGTAGGCTGTTAAATTCGAACTTTTCAAACAAACGTGTGAGGGCCTCAATTTGAGGAGCAACATTGGAGCGTTGGGACGCGGCTAATGGTAAATTAACATCAGTTCTGATGGTGGCTAAGTCATAGGATAAGAAGGCTAGGTCCTCGTGCGACCTTAATTTTTCTGCAAGGGTTTTCGAGCCTCGAATGTCAAGTTCAACTACCCGATCAAGATTTGCATATATTTTAGGCAAACCACCTAAATGGTTAATCAATTGGACAGCTGTTTTTTTTCCAATGCCCTGAACACCCGGTATGTTATCGCTTTTGTCACCCATTAATGCGAGGTAGTCAATTATGAATTGTGGCTTGATACCAAACTTTTCGGTTACCCCTGCGACGTCCAGTTGGCTTTGGTCCATCGTGTTCACAAGTGTGACATTTTCGTTCACGAGTTGTGCCATATCTTTGTCGCCAGTTGAGATAACCACTTTCTGTCCCAACTCGACGGCCTGCTGGGCAAGAGTGCCTATGACGTCATCTGCCTCAACCCCCGAGACCATCAGCAGCGGGAAGCCCATCGCCTCTACGATTCGATGGATTGGTTCAATTTGCTGCCGAAGATCGTCTGGCATGGAAGGCCGGTTAGCCTTATAGGCAGGATAGATTTCATCCCTAAAAGTTTTTCCTTTTGCATCAAAGACCACAATTAAAGAGCTAGTCGCGTAATCCTTCTGCAATCTGACAAGCATAGAGGTCACGCCTTTCATCGCGCCAGTAGGATGATTATCACTGTTGGTCAGCGGAGGCAACGCATGGAAGGCTCTGTAAAGATAAGAGGAGCCATCCACAAGGATTAATGGTCCAATTTCTGACATCTAGCACACCTTAATTAGGGGATCGGTTGTTTTAACTGTGAATACTAAAGTTATAGACAATCATACGCCAATCAGCATGATAGTCACCGCATTCTTCACAATATTTTTGGTGCGGTTTGAGAGCACACGAGATCCCTTGTAGCGAATGTCACTTTGCGAAACAAAAGCATATTTAAATAGACCAATGTATGCCTTTTGTTTTGTTTATTGTTATGTTATAACGTTTCATTAAAATTAGTAAATGTCTCCATGATCTCCAATTCCCGCGTTGCCCACCATCCTCACAGCCATTCTAGGTGCATTGATGCCGCCTTGAGGCAGGCAAAACAGATTTGTAAGTTGAAAAAGTTGCGGCTTACGTCTACCAGAGAGCTTGTCCTCAAAATCATTTGGCAAGGTCATCGGCCACTAGGAGCTTATCAGATACAAGATATTCTAGCTGCCATAAACAGGAAATCAATTGCTCCACCCACAGTATACCGGGCAATAAATTTTTTATTGTTGCATGGTCTCATTCATAAGGTGCCCTCACTCAATGCGTTTATAGGGTGCCCCTTCCCCAACAGCGTACACAGCAACATTTTTTTGATTTGCCAAGATTGCGGCAACACAGCTGAAATATCTGATAACAGTTTGAATAAGATTCTTCGTTCTGTTTGCGATAGAGCTCAATTTCGTCTCAAAACACAAAACATTGAGCTCTCAGGCACTTGCCCGAGTTGCTCAAAAAGCACAAATTTCCCTGATTAATAATCGATTGACTGAGACTTCGATTTAGCTAGAGTCTGCTTGCTAATCATTCTGAATAAGAGTGGTTGTAAACCAAGCTAGAATGGGTTTTAAATCAACGCAGCGACGTCAGTAGTAGATCAATGAATTTAATAAAATACTACTTATATTGGTCATCCTCACCAAACGACGATTGACTCGCATGCCTTAAGAGTCGTTCAAGTCGCACCTGAATTAATTTCACAAAAAGATATTCATACCTCTAGAATTTCTGTTAACAACTGTTAAACTTTTTTAAGGGAGAGAACCGTTGGTTTTAAGAACGGTCTTAACACCTGATTCTCATAATGATCTGGGTCGTTGTTATATAAATAGAAACTTGCTCCAGATACTATTTTAAACAGTTTTGCCTATCCGTCCTGCTGCTGACCCACAACTGCTCAGAACCCAGACCGAGTAAATCGTAATTTGCTCAACCACTGCGACAATCATTTACATACTCTAATAAACCGGCCTATCAGGGACAGAGAATATTGAGTCCTAGTCGTTCATTATCTTGAGATCTCGCCTCCTCAATCTTCTAACTGGATTTTTGGTGCAATGATCTGAGACACGAATTGCGATTTAGTCGGCGGTCATAGCCACTATTGAGCGCCAACTTTCTAACAAAACAGTTTTACTATGAGGCGCCTTGAAGAATGCGTGATACTCGCCTTGAGGGTTTATGAGCACCAGCTGTGTTCCGTGATCGATGGTGTAGTCGGTTTCGTCTAACAGAACTCGGCTGTAAGCCACGTTCAACTGGGTTGCAAGCTTATCGACACTTGCCTGATCACCAGTAATTCCAACAAAATCTGAATTGAAGTAGGGGACATATTGAGACAATATGTAAGGAGTGTCATGTTCAGTGTCAAGCGAAATCATATATACCGATAGATGATGTTTCTCTTGTTGGCTCAGCTGATTGTAAACGTTATTCAAAGTTGAGAGCGTCGTGGGACAAACATCCGGACAGCTCGTAAAAGCGAAGTATACAATGCTCCACACCCCTTTTAATCGGTCTAGACCGAAGGGTTGATTTAGGTGATCTAACAGGCGAAACTCGCTCAAAGCGGCGGGAGTATGCAAGAGCATCGCTCCGTTGAGCTGTAGCTCTTGTTTGGACATTACTTCTGGATTGAACGAGCGCCAAACCAAATGGCCAAAAAATAAAAACATCAGAACCACGGTGCCGATTAAAGCTTTTCTAGCCACTTGGTTTTGCATCAGCACTGTTAAATCCTTCTGATCCAGAATTAACCGAAATTTGCTATCAAATAATGATCGAGCAGCATTACCAAGAAAAGTGCGGTCAAGTAGAAAATCGAATAGTTGAAGGTTTTAATACCAGTATCCCCACCTTCGCCTTTGAACATCATCAAGGAGCAGTAAATAAATCCCAGTCCCAATGTTGCAGCTCCAAATAGGTATAACAGGCCCAGCATTCCAGTTACAAAGGGCAAAAAGCTTACCAGACATAAAATTATCGTATAAAGAAAAATATTTATTATCGTGTACTGTTTACCATGCGTAACTGGAAGCATAGGTATCTTTGCCTTTGCATACTCGTCTCTGCGGTGGACCGCTAGAGCCCAGAAGTGAGGGGGAGTCCACGCAAAAATAATCAATACCAGTAGAAGCGAATGAGGGTGTAACTCACCAGTAACTGATGTCCAACCGAGAAGCGGCGGAGAGGCTCCTGCCAGTCCTCCAATTACAATATTTTGGGGCGTAGCCCTCTTCAAATACATTGTATAAATGAAGGCATAACCAACGAGTGACCCTAGCGTGAGCCATGCAGTCAGTGCATTAATAAATATCAAAAGGATCCCTAGACCGACAGAGCCTATAACCAGAGCAAACAACATTGCTTGCCAAGGTTCTATGCGACCTCTCGCTATTGGTCTATTAGCGGTGCGAGCCATTTTTTCGTCTATGTGCTGATCTACCACGTGGTTGACCACAGCGGCTGATCCTGCACTAAGCGCGATGCCTAAGTTACCCAATAGCAGGATATTAAGGGGTACCAATTGATTCGTAGCTAAGAGCATGCCTATTAAAGAGGTTATTAGCATCAGGGCAACCACACTTGGCTTGCAAAGCTCTAAAAAATCTTGTAAACGCAAACCTTGCTGCTCAATGTCTACATTTGGACTCATTGTCTCTCTCACCGCTGTTTTATGTTGCCAACCGATTCAATAACACAGATTTCAACCTCTTAGCAGACGCGTCAAATCTTCTAGTAATTTTTTTTCGCCCATCTGCAAATTATAGAATAAAACAGTCGATTTATCTGGGGAGACTAGTACCCCGCCAAGATGATCGCTGGGGCGAAAATTAAGATCGTCTAGAAACGATGACTTAAGGGCGGACAAACTCAACGCATTTACTCTAAGGTCAGGCAATGCCCTCGACAAGAATTCAGGGATACCCCCCTTCGTCGAATATCTGTTTGAAACATAACGAATATTCATTTTTCCTTTGGCCTCTTGTGATTTGCTCGAAAATATACGCAACTCGGCCAAAAATTTCTCACACCCCAATCCACAATCCCCCTCCCCAAAGATCAATAAGCTCCATTGCCCAACGCGGGTACCGTCAATTTCGTGAAAGAACTCAACCATGCTGTCATCTGGAATTATTAACACTCCAGTGATTACATCAACCGGGAGATCGTGGATTATTGTCTGACGATCTTGAGTTTCGCTGCTTTCGATTAAGTTGGTTACGGCAGGCAAAGTCATGCCAATAAGAATCAATATAGGCAAGAGGGTCCAAAGCATTTCGACCCCAATATGATTATGAAAATTTGCCGAAATGGGCCCTTTTGATCTTCGATGGGCAAACATAGTATAGAACATACATGCAAAAACAGCTGCACCAACCGCAGCAAAACCACACATAATCAAAATCTTCAAATCAAATGACAAATAAATTACCTTGTGTCCAAAACTGTGTTCTAACCCATTAATGTGCCTTTATGCTGAGCTTATCCCTTTCAACAGTTCATTGAGCAACTTAAGCACTTCTCGCGTGCACCCTCTTCTAAAGTGTTCTAACTTTTTTACACTCTATTTCGCTCCCAGGAGTTTGTAACCCTGATTTTTATCGCGAGATCGAACGGCAGAGTGAGCTTTGAAAACAGCATGTTAACAAAAGGACCTCGGGTTCTCTATCTGCCCAAAACCTGAAACATCGCCTTATCAATAGATGCACCGCTAATCATCCAGTAAAGTGATCACATCAACCTGTTGTCCCTCGCCTTCTGAGGGGCGACTCACCCGAGTTTTAATCTCTCTCGGTACAGCACTAAAGCGCACTTGGTCACTGAACCCACAAGCGGATCATTCCCTGCAATCACATCTGAACCCAGTGTTAAAGGCCAACCCTCCGGGTTGTATTTGCTGGC
>MDTB01106072.1_pt1 | contig 18683 bp, 14 predicted proteins | sample 811161 | NCBI WGS metagenome assembly MDTB01 (sample SAMN05326650, study PRJNA326480) | marine metagenome | isolation source: seawater | place: Mediterranean Sea | collected 2009
GATAGGGCTGGCAATAATTCAATGACAGTTCGACCCATCAAGCCATTCAGCGCAGTCAACGCTAAAAGTAGCTTTAGATCATTACGCATACTAACATGTCTCAAACCATTGATAAGTTGATTCCCGTAAGTAGAAGTCGAATATGCGAGACGCCTTTTTATCTTTGTTAATCGCGTCAAAGCCCAAAAGGAGATTACGAACATAACCGTAGAAGCTAGCCAGGCAATGATGTCATCGGACCCAGCCACCAATACTGCTCCAAGAGCTGGCGCAACAATCCGAGCGACATTAAAGGACATTGCCGAATACCCCACAGCACTAGGCAACGCCTCTCTCTCAACTAACAAAGGCACTAAAGCAAGGCGCATTGGAGAGTGTAGCGACGTTGCCATTCCTAAGGTGATGGCCAAAATTATGAGAACTTTTTCATCGTATAATTGCAACTGCATACTGAGAAAACCAAAAAGAGCAATCCCCCCATGAATAATCATTGAGGTACATAGTCCATTTTTAGGATTGACCCTATCAGAAAGGATCCCAAACCACGGGGATAAAACCAGAGCAGGTGCCAACATTAGAGCGCCAACAATACCGACCCACGTTGCTGATTGCGTTAGCTCCCAAGCACTCCACCCTAATAGAAAGCGTAAAAGCCAAGACCCCATACTCGAAAACCAGCTCGCCACGTAATAACGGCGGAAGCGAGAATCAGATAGTGCTGATTTATAGATCTGTCGTCTTTCACGACACTCGGGAAATTCTTCACTTGCTTTTCTAGTCATCTCAAAATACTGTTTATTTATACAGATAAATTATTTTTTGGATGCATCCAAGTCTTATTCAATCGGATTGATTTGGCGCCCCAGCCCAGAGGTCCCACATTAGAGGATATTATGAACTATTTACTAGAAGATATTTTTCGTCGCCCAGATACTTGGCGAGGAATGAACAACAGTAATCAATTTTTACCAAACGCAAACATTGAGCCAAACAACGGCTGTTTACACAGCCCCGATAGCATTAAAACCGGCTTTGAACAGCTAGACATGCAACTGTATAACAAAGGCTGGCCGTTAAGGGGTTGCATAGAAGTTATCAGTGATCAATATGGATTGGATGGTATTGGACTATTTATACCCACGATGCAAAAATTGTCAGGACAAAAACGTTGGCAAGTCTTTATTGCACCGCCTTATACCCCTTATGCTCCATCATTGGCCAGTGAAGGTATCGATCTACAGGAGTTGATGCTGGTGCATCCTAAAGGCCGCCGAGAGCTATTATGGTCAATAGAACAGGCTCTGCGCAGCAGCACCTGTAGCTTAGTATTTGCTTGGTTGGGTACCACTGACTATCGTTATGCAGAATTACGGAAAATTCAGCTTGCTGCAAACAATAAGAACACCCTGACAGTACTCTTTCGATCGTCCAGGGCATCAAACCAACACTCTCCAGTCAGCTTAAGACTTCATCTCAACAATTATCGACAGGTGAAAATTTTAAGGCAATATGGTGGCTCACAAGGAACAACTATCCAATTACCAGATAATGACATTTTGGGAATAAACAATTCTGGATGGTCTTTCATAAAAGCTACGGAATTAAATGATCCCAATTCAGACATCAGAATAAACACCTAAAAAATTAATTTAATTTTATACAGATATAAAAACTTCCGTCATCAAATTTCGCGCAGTGCTGATTTATTGAGACCACTAAGCTTATACGCGGCCTTCAATCTACTTAAGCGCTCCATGCATTTTCACCCATCACTATCAATTTCTAGCAACTACCAATACAGGCAAATCGCAAGTTAGCATCAGACCAGCCACCATGAATCTTCTGACTGATGTCTCAGGTGACTTCAATAAATCTAATGATAAATGGCCACCCAAAACACTCCTTTCTACTGCAATCATGCACTGTTTTTTGCTGATTTTTTTCATGATATTTCTACATCAGAAAAGTTAGCTAGACGTACGCTAGTTTGTAACGCGACGGGAAAACTATAAAGATTTGACACCAAACTTAAATTCCACCAAATCACTTTAAATATGAGAACCACGTCTCTTCTACTGTGGAGGAAAGATGCTTTAAAGAATACTCGATAAAAAAAACGAACTGCTTAATTACTAGCCCATTAGGCGGCAGCGTCTATCTGAATTTGAAGGTCACTTCTGGTTAAGAAGTCTATTATTCTGTATTACTAATTTAAAAATGATGATCAGTTTGCCTTATCGATGCTTACGTCAACATCATCAAACCAATTAGGGATAGTAAATGCAGCAGTAATCAATTACATAAGATGAACAAGAACACACGATTAACCATTAACAAAGCGGCAAGCAATGTGGTGTATCCCGTAGTTATCACTGCGGGATACACCACTCTAAGTAGCATATTAGCGAATTCCGGCGAAACTTTTCGATGACGATTTAATTTCAAAGCGATCCGCATTCATAACCTTGTTCCAAACCTTAACGAAATCACCTACGAACTTTTTGCGATTTTCATCGAAAGCATAGAATTCGGCAATGGAGCGTAGCTCTGCATTTGAACCGAAAACCAAATCATACTCCGTGGCAGTCCATTTCAGCTCGCCAGTCTGGCGATCACGTCCCTCAAAAGTATAGACTTCATCGGAAGGCGACCAAGCCGTATCCATGTTGAGAAGGTTCACAAAAAAGTCATTGCTGAGCACACCTGGACGATCGGTAAAGACGCCGTGTTTACTGCCACCAGAATTGACATTCATTACGCGCATACCGCCTAACAAAACAGTCATTTCTGATGTCGTCAAATTAAGCATATCAGCCTTGTCAACCAATGCCTGCGCTGGGGTCATGAATCCGAGATCACCCATATAATTCCGAAACCCATCATGCTTAGGCTCGAGCACTGCCATGGAAGAGACATCTAATAATCCCTCAATCGCATCAACCCGACCCGGAATAAATGGGACATCTAACTCAACACCAAAATCGGCTGCAGCACGCTCAACACCTAAATTCCCTGCCAGTACAATTACATCTGCGAAAGCTGCCCGCTTGCCGCGCCCCACCTTATTATTAAATTCTTCATGCACCTCCTCCAATACATTTATTATTTCAGCCAATGAATCTGGATCGTTTACTGCCCACTGATTCTGCGGGGCTAATCGGAGACGAGCGCCATTAGCGCCCCCGCGCATATCAGTGCCCCGGAAGGTTGACGCCGAGGCCCATGCCCCGCTCATTAATTGCGTATTAGTCAGCTCAGTTTTACCGATCATTGCCTTAAGACTACGCACATCTCGATTGCTGATGATATCGAAATCTCGCTCAGGAAGAGGGTCTTGCCAGATCAAAGTCTCGTCGGGCACATCAGAGCCTAAATATCGCACTCTGGGTCCCATATCACGATGGGTTAACTTGAACCAAGCTTTGGCAAAAGCTAGTTCAAATTCTTCTGGATTCCCCAGAAATCTCTGAGTTATTTCTCTGTAGCTAGGGTCAAATTTCAAGGACAGATCTGTTGTAAACATCACGGGTGCATGTGATACACCCTCGAGATGTGCATCTGGCACCGTACCAGCTGCTGCTCCATCCTTGGGTTGCCACTGAATTGCGCCCCCCGGACTGAGTGTTTGCTCCCAATCATAAGCGTAAAGATTAGACAAATACATCATTGACCATTGAGTAGGCGTGGAAGTCCAAGCACCCTCTAACCCTGAGGTCACTGTATCCTCAGCATTCCCCTTGCCACACCGATTAGTCCAGCCAAAGCCTTGTTCTGAGGTGCCGGCTCCAGCCGGCTCTACACCCGTACAGCCATCAGGTTTATGGGCACCATGCGCCTTCCCAAAAGAATGACCCCCCGCAATCAGCGCCACCGTTTCTTCATCGTTCATTGCCATACGGCCGAAAGTTTCTCGAATGTCATGTGCCGCTAATACCGGGTCAGGATTGCCATTTGGTCCTTGCGGATTTACATATATCAAGCCCATTTGAACCGCTGCGAGCCCTCTACGAAGTCGGCGCCCATCACTATAGCGTTCGTCAGCCAACATCTTAGCTTCTGGCCCCCAGTAAACCCACTCCGGCTCCCAATCGTCCGAGCGGCCACCAGCAAAACCATAGGTCTTGAATCCCATGTTCTCCATCGCTACGTCGCCAGCTAAAATCATTAAATCTGCCCAAGATATTTGATTTCCATACTTTTTCTTGATGGGCCACAGCAAACGCCGTGCCTTGTCCAAATTACCGTTATCTGGCCAGCTGTTAAGCGGCTCAAAACGCTGCTGGCCACCGTCAGCACCACCACGACCGTCAGAAGTACGGTAGGTACCGGCACTATGCCAAGCCATGCGAACAAAAAAAGGGCCATAATTACCGTAATCTGCTGGCCACCAAGGTTGCGAGGTAGTCAAAGTTTTATCTATGTCTGATCGAATATCGGCTAAATCCAGCTTAGAAAATTCAGTGGCGTAGTCAAAATCCTGGCCCAAAGGATTGGAATTGCGCTCATTTTGCCTCAGAGGCGTTAAGTCTAGGCTTGCTGGCCACCATGCCTGAGTGCTTTTAGGAGTGCTACGTGCCACTACATCAAAAGATGAGAAGGATACAAAAGCGGCCATTAATAAAACACGGAAGGGAATTGCTTTTATTAGCTGGTATTTCATTTTATGTTCCTCTGGTTATTTCCGATTCTTTTTGCAACTTATTACTTTAGCTGGATGGGAAGGTATCGTTCAAACGATTGTTTCGCCAAACACAATCGGTTTTTTCGATACCGCAGATTTTCCGTGTTAACACCACAGCACTTAAGCCACTAGAGTCAAAATCATTCGATATAGGTTGAATTAAACATCTGAGATCTGCATCATTATACTGTGTATATATACAGGTTTAATTTAATGCCGCTCTGGTTGTGCCTCCGTTTTAATGCTCTCCCCATCGAAGCACTTCTCAAAAAATATAGCATTGAGGCTTCTATCGCTAATGTCGTTATAGAAAACCATAAAGTAATTGCCTGCGATAATCTATCTAATCTTAATGGTGTTGAAGCAGGCCAAAGTCTAAACACAGTAAAAGTATTGCTTAAAGGGCAGAAAGTCAGATTCCATAAACGAGATTGTGAAGCAGAAAGAGAAACGCTGGACCTAATTATTTCTTGGTTTTATAGCCTTTCGCCTATCCTACAAGCTTGGCAAAACGATGCACTGCTAATCGAAATTGGCTGTTGCCTTAAACTACATGGAGGCTTAAAAAATTTGTTGGAACACATTAAAGTAGAAATGACGCGACGCAACTTAAGTGTCGGTATTGGTGTGGCGCAGACTAAAGATGCTGCCTATTTATTAAGTTTTACAGATGAATTCATCGGCTGTCATCCCGAACGTAACCTAATAGAACGGCTCGCAGTTCTACCCATAACACTTCTAGATAAGGAATTTCATCCTCTTATCAAACGCCTTGAAGCAGCAGGAATCCTAAGCTTTGGAAAGTTACTCGAAATTCCGTTACCTGCTCTAGGAAGGCGTTGTGGCCTTGAGTTTGTGGATTGGCTGAACCGCCTGACCGGAAGAAATCGCGAACCTCTAAATGAACATAAACCGGCAGTTCAATTCCAGGATAATTTATGGTTTGGATTTGAAATTAAAAACAAACAAGAACTGCAATCTGCAATGAAAGAGCTATTAGCGAATTTCTGCAACTTTCTCCAAAAAAAACAACTTATTAGCAATACCATAGAGTGGCATCTTCTTCACATTCATGGAGAAAACAGATGTTTGAAAGTGCTTTCCGAGAGTGCACTCAAAAATGCACAAAGTTGGTTCGATCTGTCCAGCCTTAGATTAGAGAATGTAGATATACCAGATGGAATCGAAGGCCTTTCTCTCATTGCCGAATACCTATATGAATCAGAACCTAGCTGCCAAGACTTATTCGGTAATGGAATTAATGAGATATCTCGATACCAATTAGTAGATCGTCTAAAAAGTCGTCTTGGTTTATATGCTGTTGGTTATCTTGGCTACTGCAGTGAGAATCTACCTGAGGAGTCTATTATCGAAACAACATCACCCTATTCAGGGTTTAGAGTTGAACAGAATATACTAAAGCAACGCCCATTTTGGCTATTCTCAAAACCTCACCCAATACAACAGAAGGGCAAGGAATTAATCTGGAATGGCCCATTAAAAATAGTTTATGGGCCTGAACGAATTGAAGACAAATGGTGGGATATTCCGACCAGCCGAGACTACTACATTGCTCGTAATCGTCAGAAACAACCTATATGGATTTATCAGGATCGTTACAGTCGACGCTGGTATGCGCATGGTCTATTCTCCTGAAGTTTAAAATAGAGTGCTTTAAATTATTGGTTTAACCCGTTACAAAGAGGCCGTATTCGAAACACTGCTTTATTCAGATCCAGGTTCATAAACTTTGAACCACCCTAGATTTGATACCACTTAAAAACAGATTTAAGTTATATTTGAATAATGTTTTTTAGAATGCTGCTCCCAAGTAAGCCCACTAGGCTATATTGGATCTACTCGGCTTTGATCCAGCCAAACTAGTTTGACTGGATCAAAGCCGAGTACTCTGATTTTTTCCACAAACTCTTCACGCAGACCATCTGTAATTTTAGGTGATCTAGCCAGTAACCAGAGGTAATCGTGGTTGAACCCTGAAACGAACGCGTATTCATAATCTTCATCCAAATCAAATATTATATAGCTACCATAAAACGGACCGAAAAAGGAAACCTTAAGGTGGGCGACATCGGATGCACCTACAAAACGTGCGACTCCCTTTGCTTCACGCCATACATCTTCCTCGGCATCAAACCCTCGATTCAACACAGCAATACTTCCGTCTGCATTAGCACGATAATTTGCCGTCACCTTAGTTAAACCTCGCTCAAAACTGTGGTCAAGACGCGCTATCTCATGCCAAGTTCCTAAGTAATGATCCTGTTTAAATCCTGTAACTGGCTCTATCCCTTCAGGGATCCCTGTACATCCCGACAAACAAAAGTACATTAAAGTGATTAAGGAAAATGGCTGATTCTTGTGACCTCTCAAAATATAACCCCACTATCGTTTTTATTTCAGTCTAAGCTAACTTGACCCAGCACTTCCAATTTCTATTACCAACAGCTAATATACTGTTTTTTTATACAGTATATTGAAATTAACTATGTACGCCGAGCTCCACTGCCTTAGTCATTACAGCTTCCTTCGAGGAGCATCTTCTCCAGAAGAATTGATAGTACGTGCAACGCAATGCGGCTACCAAGCCCTGGCAATTACTGATGAATGCTCTCTTGCTGGAATAGTTAAAGCTCACATAGCGGCTAAAGAACATCAGATCCAACTAATCATCGGTAGTGAATTCAAACTTACAGAAGGCATTCGTCTGGTTGCTTTATCACCAAGTCGAGAAGCATATGCAGAGCTTTCAGGGCTTATTAGTCGAGCTCGTAGGCGAAGCGTCAAAGGAAGTTATACTGTTCATTTACGGGACATTGTCTTTCACTTGAAACGGTGCCTATTAATCTTATTACCTGACGATAAGGATGGGGAAATAGGTCATTTCAAGCAATTGGCTAGACTTTGTAAAGAACGAGTCTGGATTGGCATTAGTCGTCTGCTTGGTAATGACGAATGGCGCCGACTCAAAAATCGCTACCAAATCGCACAGGCCCTGCAAATCCCTATGGTGGCATGTGGGGAAGTGCAGATGCACTGTGCCAACCGTAAGCCATTACATGACGTGCTGACAGCGATTAAAGTCAATACTCCTTTACAAGATTTGGGGTCAAAGCGCTTGATCAATAGTCAACAGCATCTCCGTAAAATTGAAACACTTGCATCGCTATATCCAGAAACTTTAATTATCGAAACCCGCCGCATTGCTAAACTGTGTCACTTTAGCCTTGACGAACTACGCTATGAATATCCCGAAGAAGTAGTACCAAAAAATGACACCGCCAATAATTTTCTACGCAAAGAGGTGGCCACAGGCGCCAAGCAACGTTGGCCTAAAGGCATTCCACTGGAAATACAGAATCGAATTCATGAGGAGCTCGATCTAATCACTGAATTACAATATGAATATTATTTCCTGACGGTTCACGATATCGTCCAATTTGCAAAGTCACGTAAAATTCTATGTCAAGGACGAGGTTCAGCCGCCAATTCTGTGGTTTGCTACTGCCTGCATATTACTGAGGTATCACCTGAGCAAATTTCTCTTTTATTTGAGAGATTTATTTCTCGAGAGAGAGATGAACCACCTGATATCGATATAGATTTCGAACATGAACGTCGAGAAGAGGTTATCCAGTACATTTATAAGAAATATAGCAGGCGGCGTGCAGCACTCACTGCAACAGTAATTACATACCGAGCTCGAAGTGCGGTTCGAGATGTCGGAAAAGCCATGGGATTTGATCAAAATTTTGTTGAGGATCTATCGAATTCTTTGGCTTGGTGGGATCGGGAAAAGGAACTTGCTAAACACTTTAAGAATCAAGGCCTAGCCAGTTCCGGACACATAGCCACGCTTTTTCTTAAGAGAGTGAAAGAAATATACGGCTTCCCACGCCACCTTTCACAACACACAGGAGGATTCGTCATCAGCCGCGGGGCACTTTCCAACCTGGTGCCATTAGAGAATGCAAACATGCCCGATCGCACTGTAATCCAATGGGATAAAGACGATATTGAAGCACTTGGATTACTTAAGGTTGACATTTTGGCACTTGGAATGCTGTCTGCCATTCGTAAAACCTTAGAGATAGTAAACCGTGATCACTTTGCCATAAAAGAAATTCAAGATATTCCTAGAGAAGATAAAGCCACATACAGGATGTTACAAAGTGCGAACACAATTGGAGTTTTTCAAATTGAGTCTAGAGCTCAAATGTCTATGCTACCAAGACTGAAACCTGCCTGCTTCTATGACCTAGTAATTGAGATCGCTATTGTCAGACCTGGACCTATTCAGGGGCACATGGTGCATCCCTACTTACGGCGCAGATCAGGGTTAGAACCTATTCTCTATCCTGACAATAGTATCAAATCAGTTTTATCACGAACTTTGGGCGTGCCGATATTTCAAGAACAAGTCATCCGGCTAGCCATGGTAGCCGCGGGCTTTACCGGAGGCGAAGCGGATGCCTTGCGAAGAGCAATAAGCAATTGGGGGAAAAACAGTAAACTTTTAACTTTTGAACAGAAACTAAAAAGTGGAATGATCCGTAAAGGCTATACCCCAGACTTTGCCAACCAACTGTTTAATCAGATCAAGGGATTTGGTGGATATGGATTTCCCGAATCCCACTCCGCCAGTTTTGCTCTATTAACCTATGTTTCGGCTTGGCTTAAGTGCCATCATCCCGCAGCCTTCTATGTTGGCCTACTCAACAGCCAACCAATGGGTTTTTATTCGCCTTCACAACTCATACAAGATGCCCGTCGACATAATGTTTTGGTATTACCTATTGATGTAAATCATAGCGATTGGGATCACCAACTATTATCCTCAGAAAACGCTACTAAGCCATCAATCCGACTGGGCTTAAGGTTAATCAAGGGTCTAAGTAATAATGTAGCAAGAAGAATCGTTCATGCACGTCAAAAACAAACTTTCCGACATATTTCGGATTTACGTGTACGGTCATCTCTCAACCGAAGGGACATAGAATCTCTCGCCTCAGCGGATGCACTAGCCAGCCTTATTGGAAATCGTTACAAATCCCACTGGCAAGCGATGGCTCTAGAAAAAAACACATCACTAATATTTCCAGACTGGGAATTCCAAGATAACATTTCGCTACCAAAGCCATCAGAAGAAGAAGAAGTCGCCGCCGATTATAAAACTACAGGCCTAACGTTGAGAGCACATCCTTTGGCTCTGCTCAGGACAAAATACCCCTTTAATAAGTGCAAATGCCAGAGTGATATCGGACGACTCGAAAATAATAGATTTATCCGGGTCGCAGGACTTGTCACCTGCAGGCAACGCCCAGGAACTGCGTCCGGAGTTGTATTCCTGACATTAGAAGATGAGACGGGTAATATTAATGTAATTGTCTGGCCCGCCATACAAGAACGCTATCGTAAGACCCTGATGACCGCAAAATTAATGTTAGTCAAAGGTGCCGTCGAATCACAGAACGGGGCGGTTAATATAATTGCAAGTGCTCTTGAAGATTACAGCAAATATTTAAATCAATTGGCCGTTAATCCTCACAATTTTCACTGAGAAAGGGACTCATGCTAGCACTTTTAATTTCATTCATTTTCGGCAAATACCTCAGCTCGCAGCTCCTCATCATTAGACTCCCTGACCAAAAACCTAATCGGACGACAACAAACTTCGCAGTCTTCAATATACTCGAAATCAACGTCTTCATGATTCAAAAGTATTTGTATAATTTCTCCGCAATAGGGGCAAGACGCCTTACTTTCCTGTAAACCTAACATTATCAAGTTTTCTCAACTTATTTCTAAAAGCGAATCAGATTCCGTGAAGCTTCGGGCAGGTTCAAGTATCAAAAAACCGTCTTCAATAGGGTCATGGCGCAACATCTTACGATCTTGCCGAAAATTCTGAGGATTTGTCCAAGGCATTTTATCCCCTTGTTTTGGGAAGTTATTCATGGATCTCTTTATATATCCTGCTGAAAAATCATCAATCCAAAATCTCGAGGGCATAGATGCCGCCAAGTGCTCAGAAATTCGAGGGGTAGCTACTGCCATTTCGGTAGCACGCATGTGATTTAATAAGCGACAAAACCAACTAGCAATCAGGTCTGCTCGCAAAGTCCAGGAGGCATTGATATACCCAAAAATGTGCACCAAATTCGGGATTCTAGAACACATCATTCCTTTGTAAGTCCACTCGTTAGAAAAGTCTATCTTCCGACCATCGAGGGTAAATTCAATCCCTCCTAGCATCACAAGCTCCAATCCTGTCGCACATACTATGATATCGGCATCTAGGTGATCTCCTGAAACCAGCTGAATACCATTTTTGGTCACCATTTCAATTTGGTCAGTAACAACTGATGCTTTACCTGACTGGATAGACCTAAACAGATCATCATCAGGAACCAAGCACAAACGCTGATCCCAGGGACTATAATCCGGCGCAAAGTGCTTTTGGACATCTAAAATATCACCTACTTCACGTCGGACCTTGCGAACTAGAAGCCACTTCAAAAAGCTGGGAATTGTGCGCGATAAACGATAAATCCATTGTTGCTTTAATGTATTGCGCCGTCGCACTAGCTTATATGCGATTGATTTTGGGAAATTATTGCGCAACCAATTCGCAAACCGATCTATAGATGGAGTAGAAAAAACGTAAGTAGGCGAGCGCTGCAACATTGTTACATGAGCTGCTCGTCTAGCTAGAGTTGGCACAAGCGTCATCGCTGTGGCGCCCGATCCGATTACAACAACATTTTTTTCGTCATAATCAAAATCATCAGGCCAAAACTGAGGAAGTAACCATTTCCCATTAAATTGTGTCTTCCCATGTAATTCAGGCTCATATGCTCTGTCGTAATCATAGTAGCCAGCGCACATCATTAGAAAACCGCATCTGTAACGTCGAAAGCCTTGTTCTGTCCGCACTGTCAACTGCCACTGCGCAAATTCATTGCACCAGTTAGCGGCGGTTAATTCCTGTTGGAATCGAATACGATTTCTTATCCTAAATTCTTCAACAGTTTCATTTAAGTAGCTCAAAATAGAGGGACCATCGGCAATTGCCTGATCAGCATCCCAAGGTTTAAACTCATACCCAAGGGTATGCATATCGCTATCAGAACGGGCGCCTGGGTAACGAAACAGGTCCCAAGTGCCACCAATAGCATTACGTCGCTCTAGGAGAATAAAACTTCGATCCGGACAATCCTTTTGCAAATGGACGGCCGTACCGATGCCAGACAAACCGGCACCGATAATAATGACGTCAAAGGTTTCTGTGTCTTTTAAATTAGTCCGGCAATCATCGCCCTTCGAGTTCATCTCCCACTCCCGCTAACTTGACAACTGGCCGATACCACTTGACATCATCCTCGTGGCATTCCTTTTGGTATGACTATGTTTGACTTTATATCCGCATTTCAATCATGTGTGCGCCCTTTCTGAGCAGCAGTCCGAAGCCTTAAAGCGTTTAGTTTGATGAATCCTTCCGCATCTGTCTGATCGTAAGTACCATCGTCGGCCTCGAAGGTCGCAATCTTGCTGTCGAACAGAGAATCTGCCGACTGTCTTCCAGTGACGACGACATTACCTTTGTACAGGGACAACCGCACTTGACCATTCACGACTTTCTGAGTTTGATCTATTGCCGCTTGCAAAGCATAACGTTCTGGGGACCACCAATATCCGTTATAAATTAATTTGGCATAACGTGGCATCAAATCATCCTTAAGATGCGCCACCTCTCGATCAAGCGTAATCGACTCAATCGCCCTATGCGCCCGCAATAAGATACTGCCTCCTGGTGTTTCGTAGCAGCCCCGAGACTTCATGCCAACGTACCGATTCTCTACGATATCCGCCCGACCAATACCATTCGCACCCCCGTGCTGGTTTAACCAGCTGAGGATATCCGCGGGAGCCATCGGTTGCCCATTTATTTGCGTCACGTCGCCAGACTCAAAGCTCAATGTGACTTCTTCCGCAAGGTCTGGGGCTGCATGTGCACTGACTGTCCAACGCCACATATTCTCCTCAGGGGCAACCCATGGATCCTCTAAAATATCTCCCTCGTACGAAATATGTAATAAATTCGCATCCATCGAATAAGGGGATTTTTTTTGTGAGCTCGCAAAATCGACTGGAATATCATGCTTCTTGCAGTAAGCCATTAGCGCCTCGCGAGAATTTAAATTCCATTCTCGCCAAGGCGCAATCACTTTGATTCCAGGCTTCAAGGCATAAGCTCCGAGTTCAAAACGAACTTGATCATTCCCTTTACCAGTTGCTCCATGGGCGACGGCGTCTGCGCCATTTTCACTTGCAATTTCGACTAATCGTTTGGCAATAAGAGGTCTAGCAATCGATGTTCCCAGCAGATATTCACCCTCATAAACAGCGTTCGCACGAAACATCGGAAACACAAAATCCCTAACAAATTCGTCTCGAAGATCCTCAATATAGACGTTCCGTACCCCAAGCGCCCTAGCTTTGGCCCGAGCTGGCTCGACTTCTCCACCCTGCCCAATATCTGCTGTAAAAGTCACAACCTCACAGTCGTAATTCTCTTGTAGCCACCTTACAATAACGGAAGTATCCAGACCCCCAGAGTAAGCTAAAACAACCTTGGTTGACGACGCCATATAATCACCTAGTGCGAATTGAGATTACTAGTTTACGTCCGAGTGTAATCGAGTTCTACATTTAAGCCAGCCCAAGGACAGACCTCTGCTACAATCTATTTAATTAGGTGCCTGACCCAATCTATGAAGACTCTCATAATTACAAAACCAGATGACTGGCACATCCATTTGCGGGACGGTATAGCACTCCATACCACCGTCCCAGACGTGGCCAGGTGGGCCCAGCGAGCGATAATCATGCCAAATCTATCGCCTCCTATCTGTGATATTCACGATGCAGAGGCCTATCGACATCGCATATTGACTGCACTCCCAAAAGATTTATTCTTTGAACCACTAATGGTGTTATATCTCACCGATACCACAACTAAACAACAGATTGCTGAGGCAGCTCTTTCCCGACACGTGTTTGGTGCCAAACTCTATCCCGCCGGGGCTACTACCAACTCGGATTCAGGCATCAATGATTTGAGGCAACTCTACCCACTAATCGAAACAATGCAGGAATATAATTTACCGCTGTTGATTCATGGCGAAAGCACCGACATAAATTGCGATATCTTCGATAGAGAGAAGGATTTTATTGACAATGCGTTTGTTCCGTTAGCAGAGCAATTCCCCGAACTTCGAATGGTCTTTGAACATATCACAACATCAGATGCTGTTGAGTTTGTCTCAGAGTCTGGAAAAAATATCGCCGCGACCGTGACCGCACACCACTTATTATATAATCGCAACGATTTGTTAGCCGGTGGTGTAAAGCCGCATTATTTTTGTCTACCCGTGCTAAAGCGCGATTCTCACCGACAGGCACTCCGAAAAGCAGTGACATCGGGTGATCCTAGTTTCTTTCTTGGCACTGACTCAGCGCCGCACTCTCAGGCCGAAAAAGAGTCAAGTTGTGGCTGTGCTGGATGTTACACTGCCCATTGCGCACTAGAGCTATATGCAGAGGTCTTTGAAGACGAGAGCTCACTAGATAAACTAGAAGCCTTTGCGAGCTTTTACGGTCCTGATTTTTATGAATTACCACGAAACTCAAGCACAGTTACGCTCGTCAAAGAGCCTAAAACGGTACCTGTCAATTTGCGACTTGGCGCTGAAAACTTAATTCCTATCCGATCAGGGGAAATTGTGCGCTGGTCCCTGCGCTGTGACGACTGATGACAGAAGCGAATTTGATGCGTGATCGTTTCAGAGGCTTTCTACCGGTGGTTGTGGATGTTGAAACGGGGGGCTTCAACTGTAATACCGATGCGATCTTAGAAATCGCTGTTACTTTACTATCAATGACGGCTGGGGGAAAATTATCAATACTAGAGACTCATAGTTACAATGTAGATCCATTCGAAGGTTCTAACCTTGAGCCATCAGCGCTTGAATTCACCGGCATTGATCCAACCAATCCCCTGCGCGCAGCAGTACCCGAAGATTTAGCTTTATCTGATCTCTTTGGCATCGTAAGGAGAGCAATAAAACTTCAAGATTGCAATCGAGCGATCTTAGTAGGTCACAATGCCCACTTTGATGGTGGCTTTATCAATGCTGCATCCCACCGTGTAGGACTCAAACGCAATCCGTTCCACCCTTTCTCTTATTTTGATACTGCCTCACTTGCCGGGCTAGCTTTTGGACAGACCGTGCTATCTAAAGCATGCTCTACCGCAGGAATCACATTCGACAATAAGGAGGCTCATTCGGCACGTTACGATGCATGTAAGACAGCGGAGCTCTTCTGCTTGATAGTTAATCGTTGGCATTCGTTAGGAGGCTTAGAATCAACAAATCAGTCCGCAGACACTGATTAGCGGCATTGGGAAATGCTCGGTCAAATTACTGATAATTCCGGTCTAATCCATCAGACCCAGCTGGAACGCAACAAGTCCGAGCCCGGGGTTTTTGCCCCTGAGTATTCACGATACAAACGGTTAGACGGTCCACTGGGACAAGGTCCCCAACTACTTTTAAAACGCTTGATTGAAAATTTAGCCCCTAACCCCCACTCATCTGACCAAGAATTATTTCCAATTTTTCAACACAAAACTCCACCGATCGACTCCTTAAGAACTCATACCTGGTCGATTCTTTTACTGGCAATATTTGGGCTAACTGCATTACCACTCGCCAAGCGTCGGTAAAATCAGTCTCAAGGCCCAAGCGCTTTACTTGCGGATGTTTTAATAAGTCTTGCAGAATATCAACCAAGCTCTGATTCTTTGCATCCAATTGTACTTTGGAAGACTGCTCAAGCATGTTGACTTCTGCCGTAACAAGACCGCTTGAATCTCTCCATGTAGATTCAATTTCAAAGCACTGCTCCCCTTCAACAACAATGCCCAGAAGGCCATTGGTCAATTGATCCCAATCAACTATTCGAGCATAGGTGCCGTAATTGCTAAGATCTGAGGTAGATAAATCGCCAACTAAAACCTCGGAGCCTCGTCGCAACCAAACAAGCCCAAACCCCTCCTCATCTCGCATACTTTTTGCAACTAAATCTACATAACGTCGCTCGAAAATCTGCAAGGGTACCCTACCGAAAGGCAAGAGCACTGTCGACAATGGGAATAGGGCTATCTGAGTCACATTCGCTCCGATTTGGTTGCTGTTTTGAGAGAAGTGAGTGCTGAGAGCGCCTCCCCTCTGAGCAATTCACACTGTCCTGTCTCAGGCTCAAAACCTCCACAACATTTAAAAGGATTTGAATCACCAAAACAGCGCCTACTCACCATCATTAAAAGCTGAAAAACTGTTGCACCCTTAGGTTTTTTTAGGGGTATATCCCAAAGCGAGCGACTATTCAGGAGCATTACGCATCGAGCCCCGCAACGACGACTGTCTGCGATCACCTAATCACGACCAAATGGACGGAAAATAAGAATAAGTTTTGGTAACAGTAATAGCCCCCCTGCTACCGCCGCGATCATTGCCATGACAGTCAAAATGCCAAAATATAGGCTAGGTGTAAAATTTGACAAAGTTAGCATGGAAAAGCCAACAACGACCGTCAGTGTAGTGTAAAACATCGCTCGCCCTATACTCCCATGACTGCGATACATTGCCAGGGTGTAATCATTATCAAGGGTAATTTCGGTTCTAAATCGATGTAAATAATGGATACAGTTATCCACGCCCATGCCGACTACGATGGCTGCAATCGTTATAGTCATGATATCAAGCGGAATTCCCGCAAGGCCCATCATCCCTAATACTAGACAGGCGGCTAAAACGTTAGGCGCTAATGCAAGAAGAGCGAGGGTGATTGAACCGAAAAGAAGCCAAAACACGGTGCCAATCGCAATAAAGACTGCAGCAAGTGTCATTATTTGAGAGCTAAAAAGGCTCTGGAGAACGTTGTTATAAAGTACCAGTAAAGAAGTAAAGTGCAAGCGATCAGGATCGATTCCTGTTTCTTGAAGAATCTCTTCACGGAGATCACTAAGATACTCATCTCTACTAAGTGATTCACTTGTCTCCATCACTCTGACACTGATCCTGACCTCATCAGCGTTGCGATCAAAGTAAGGGGTAATCAACGCATCCTTGACCTCCGTGGGCAAGCTATTCTGAATGAGAGCCAGCTCAATGCCCCCAAGCCTTCCTCCGTACAGGCGATCCATTACCTCAAAGGTGGTAGCCAACGACATTACTTTTCCGGATTCCTCTTTAGATTTCACAATAGTATGGACCTGGTCAATTAAAATTCTCCCGGGCAAAGAAAACCAGAAACTAGTGGACCCCGTCCCATCGGACTTAGTGGCAAAATCAACGGCAAATGAATCATCAAAAAAGTCATCCTCATGACTCTTGTCATCGTCAGAACTCCGCACCGAAACCTCTTGTAAGTTAGACTCCAAATTTATTCCGGGGCTCCGAGTCGGAGCTGATAAAATGATATCTAGCGGGATTGTGCCACCCAACTCTGCGTCAAGAAGCTCCATGCCCTTATAAATTTCCGTATGTTTCTTGAAATAGTCAATGAAGCGATTCTCTACCTCCAGAGATCGCATTCCGATTATCGTTATGACAATCAGCGCAATAGTCCCGAGAACGATCAATGCTCCGAACCGCTCTACCACTCTCGCAAAGCGCAAGGTGAATGGATTAATTGAATAGTCATTATCCTTACGTGATGTGTCTGGTAAAATCACCATCAACGCTGGAACCAATGTAAATACTGTGAAGAAACCAATGGTAATACCAGCCGTCATCATCCAGCCAAAATCAATGACAGGTTGTATTCCAGCAACCAACAATGAAACAAAGGCAAACATGGTGGTAAAGGCTGTATAAATGCATGGCTTCATCATAATTAGCGCTGCGTCTTCGGCTAATTCTGATCTGGCAACATCTACTCTCAGGTGCTGGAGTTCACGATATCTAACCACCAAATGGATCGATAACGAGAGAATCACAACCAAAAGCACCGCTACAGAATTGGATGAGATAACTGTAAGGTTCCACCCTGTTGCTGACAACATTCCTAAAAAAACACTGGTGCCGGTAATGCAAGAAAAAAGCGGAATGAAAACCCATTTTAAATTCCGGAAAATTAGCCACAGGACCAAAGCCATAGTTACGATTATCGCGAAGCTAAAAATTATTAAATCAGCGCGCACAAACGCAATCATGTCAGCAGCGATCATTGGAACACCCCCTACAAAAATATGGGCGTATTCCCTAAACTTATCTGCTACTGATCTAACTTCACTAACTAGCCGTTCTCTCTGAGCAGTTGATCTTGCTTGTAAAGCATCGTAATTGGCTTCAACTTGCCGCAAAGTTGTTTGGTCAGCTTTATCTAATTGACCGATCGATTCCTGTAAACGAAGAGTTTCGCGCCTAATTAACAAATCTTTTGACGCTTGGTCCTCGTCGACAACTACTTGAATAGCAGTAAGATCACCCGATTCGCTAACCAACAGATCCTTGTAAATAGGGCTATTTCTGAACTCAGCTAGAGCCAAGTCCCTGTCCACCGACGAATCACGTAACGTTGAAATCTGATCAGCTCTGGCTAGATCTTTAAGCGATAGAGGTGGGCTTTCAAGAAGCGGCACATCAAGTATCGAATTAACCGAGCGGACCCCGTCCAATCGCTGCAGTTCCCCTACCATCGATACTAAAGGCCCTAGAGACTCCTCAGATAGAAGCGGAGAATTCGGCTCCCATGTCAAGATTAGAAACTCGGCGTTTTCATATCGAGCGGATGATGCTCGGAAATAAGCCAGATCAGGGTCACCGCGCAGTAGAAGTGAATCGGAGGAAGCGTCCAATCGAAGACCTGGAATTAAAGATGCCGAGGCAAAAATTAACAAAATAAAGAAGACTAA
>MDTB01168498.1_pt1 | contig 18683 bp, 19 predicted proteins | sample 811161 | NCBI WGS metagenome assembly MDTB01 (sample SAMN05326650, study PRJNA326480) | marine metagenome | isolation source: seawater | place: Mediterranean Sea | collected 2009
CCCACACAACAAAAAACACCCCGAACGGGGTGTTTTTTGTTGTGTGGGATTGTGATCTACTTGTACTCGTTGCGCAGCGGTGCTTTTTTAATTGTCTCAAGTATCTCTTCCTCGTCATCTGTGATCTTAAAGAGATCCATATCTTCAGGTGAAATAGTTTTAAATTTGTCGAGCAATACAGTTTCCACTACGTCCATTATTGGATTCCAGAAATCTGAACCGACGAGAAGAACTGGCACTGCGGGCACTTTTTGTGTTTGTATGAGTGTTATGAGTTCAAAGAACTCATCGAGTGTACCAAAACCACCAGGAAAATAGAGGTATGTTTCTGCCGAGAAAAAGAGCGATACTTTACGAGTGAAAAAGTAGTGAAAATTAACCCCGTGAGTTACGTGTTCGTTAATAGTTTGTTCGTTTGGCAGTTCGATATTAAAACCCACTGCCTGACTACATGATTGGTTTGAACCTTCGTTTCCAGCTGCCATAATTCCTGGTCCTCCTCCAGTAATAACTGCGTATCCTTCTTTACAAATACGAGCGGAGAGATTTTTAGCAATTTTGTAGTATGGGTGTTCGGGTTCAAAACGCGCTGAACCAAAGAATGTGACTGATTTAGGGAAGTTACGAATAGCGTGGAATCCTTCAAGAAGTTCATCTTCAATGCGCGCCGCTCGGTCGTGAAGTTCTTTTTCAATTTGTGTGTCGATGTGCGATGGGAGGTTTATATGGTCGAAGCACAAATTTTTTATTGGAGTCTGTTTAGTAATTTCGAATCCTTCACCAAATGGTTTTGCTGTGTGGTCGTGATTATTTTCATTTGTCATGTTGCCAATTATACATGAACTTTAATGCGCGTTATGCACACTCAATGTAACAAGTGCAGACAGAGAAGCGTATCATTGAAATAGGAATCAGGTTCATTCGTTGACATCACTGCATCCCTTATATAGTAGGAATAGTTAACAACTAAACAGTTACCTCTATGGATCATCAAAACAGTAATGAAGCAAAGGAGAGAAAAGATAAAAAGTGGCCAACTGGTACGGAATAGGTATTCGAGTAAACTAAACCTTTATCGATGTGTTTACTCTGCTAATTTCGCTGCAATCTTGGATGTATGAAAGCTAATGATAGCTGCGATATTTTCATTTTGAGAATTAAAGAATGTATCTATAGGAATATGTTCTTGTAACAACTCTTCAATATCAGCACCTAAGCGTAGGTGATACCCATAGATTTCTCGAGCCAAGTGTTTCGCAAGTTCTTGTTGTTCAAAATCTTGAAGTTCTTTAAATCCATCTATGGTTTGTAGAATTTCTCGAGCCTTTTTACTAAATGCTCCAGAGTGTTCTTTTATATTTTCTTGTGTGGACAATTTTTCCATATACAAAAGCATATCACATAAGATGCATCTGAAAAGAATAAGGCCTTCTATGCGTACACACAGAAGGCCTTAGAGTGCTTCGTTTTTTTGTTAGTTGGATTTTGTGATCAATGTCGACAAAACTGGTACAAGAAATCCCGCCGCAACCAGTGAAAATGGAATCATAGAATCGCCCACTGTTCCAATTGATCCACTTGAGTACCAAAGCACTGCTTGGTAAGCGAGTCCAGCAACAAAAATAGACAGAATTACCTGAGCCGCGTCGCGTACTTGTTCTCGCGTTCCGGTTATTGCGAGCACTGCGCCAAGCACACTAACGAGTGCATAGAAAAGACAAAAAGCAGCCAAAATCCCAACATCTCGAACCACAAAGTCTCGTGTAATGTAATACGCGATAGTTGTAAACGCAAGAGAATAGAGCAGCACCTTGCCAACGTTGCTTGCAATTGAGAACATCCAAAGCACGCGGCCTGTTTTCTCCATATCCATGTCTGCACCCTTTCATAGGTTGAGTATTGTGAATAACGTGCACTATATTCTGTTGAACACTATGTCTTAGAATAGCACATGTGTCAATAACAAAAGCGCCCAGGATTTTTCGGTGCTGTAAACGAGGCATTTCTTTCGTGTGATCGATTCTGTCCAGGAATGGATGTGTTGTAACGTTCGTTCCCTGCTTCCAATCTGATTATGCACATGTCCTCACTATTCTTTAATGCTCGATATTGCCATCGAGCATCTGTTCCAGGGGGCACTCCCAACTCCCAAGTAGCGAGCCAATAGTCATCGTACGCAACCACCGCCATAGATCTTTTTACAACCCTGCCTTCGTCCGCATATGCATATTGAGGAAAGGAGATGCATACAAGCAGACCCAACAACATGAAATTCCGCATCAGTATTCTCCCAAAAAAGTTTATTCCGATGTTTATTGTGTGACCATCTACTCCAGATGTCAACAGTGTAGGGATTTCCTTAAATAAACTGGTTACTCAAGATTGACAGAACTCTTTGAAAGTGAGAGTTCCTGTATACTGTATACATGAACGACAAAAAAATAATAGGCGATGTTCTTACATTTTGGTTTGAAGAAGTGGGGGAAGAACAGTGGTTCACGAAGGATTCCGAACTCGATACAGTCATACGGGATAGGTTTCAAGATGTATATGAGAATGTGTTGAATAGAGAAACAGAAAGTTGGAAGGAAGCTCCAGAAGGACGGCTTGCGGAAATTGTTGTACTCGATCAATTTTCTCGTAATATATTTCGTAACGATGCAAAAAGCTTTAGTAGTGATGCATTGGCACTACACTTAGCTCAAGACGCTATTGCAGTAGGGGATGACAAGAAGATTCCGAAAGAACAGCGAGTTTTCTTCTATATGCCATTTATGCATGCTGAATCTCCGGAAGTTCATATAGAAGCATTAAGACTCTTTACTGAATATGGGAATGAGAATTATTTGGGATATGAGATATCGCACAAGGCTATTATTGATCAGTTTGGACGCTACCCACATCGTAATGAAGTATTAGGTAGAGAATCAACCTCAGAGGAATTGGAATTCTTAAAAACGAATGCTAGTTTTTAGAAATATACGTAATTAAATATGTAATTAATTACGTAATTCAGTGCCGTGTATGACGGGAATCGACCACCAGGCACTAAGCTCACATTTCGTCTTTCAGACTCACGCTCACTAAGTACTTTTGGTCTGAGTTCGCTGCTTGCTCGTGCCCCGCAGGCGGGTTTCCGCCTTTCGATTCCCGCCATCTCCACAAAACGTAAAACCCGTAATGCTATTCGCATTACGGGCTAACGTGTTTGTGGAAGCATTTGTGAGAATCGGTCACCTTTGCTAAGTATTTCTTTCACACTGCGTGTTCACAAATACTAAGCGACGCGACCCCGCCGCTCGAATCGTCGCACGGCTCCGATATACTCGCTTTTTTCGATTCCCCGAATGCTGCTCATTCTACAAATCTATTAATACAAAATGCCCTACTTATTTAAGCAGGGCATTTTGTATTAATTGTGGAGATGGCGGGAATCGAACCCGCGTCCAAAAGAGGAAGTGTTAGTGAATCTACGTTACGTAGTATTCCCTGAAATTTAGATAGTACATGTAAAGGAAATACACAACCAAGCACTATCGATCTTCTTAAATTTGAAGCAGTATGCAAAGCGACATACTACTCGAGTTCGAAAAAATGACGTTCTCTTATGCTCTATCGAACATCAAACACGAGAACGGTCGCTTAGACGTATTACGCGTAAGCGAAGCCGAAATCCTTCATCTGGAAAGGTGAAAGGATTCCGCGTGCAGTTTTAGATGCACTTATCGGGTTTGAACGTTTTTAGGAAGTCGTTCACTTCCATAACGCACACAAACACAGTAATCTCTTTGTCGAAGCCGATCATCCCCCGAGCCCAATTGATAATTCAATTAGGCTCGGCAGTAATCGGCTATTGTCAATGAACTATTAGGAGGGTAGTTTACCCGCGTTTCATAGAGCGTTCAATGGCAATCTTTGTTTCTCGCTCTTTTATCGTCTCACGCTTGTCTTTTTGCTTCTTTCCACGTGCTAATCCAAAAGAAAGCTTTAACCTCCTCTTGTTATTATACAACGAAATAGGCACTAATGTCAAACCTTTCGCTACATCTGATCCGGCGAGTTCTGAGAGTTCTTTTTTAGAAAGCAGCAGACGGCGCACTCGTTCAGGATCGTACGAATCTGGTGTATTATCTACCTGATATGGTTGTATAGTTGCTCCAATCAGAAAAGCCTCACCGCCACGCACTAACACACGTGCGCCTCGAAGGCTTGCCCGTTTTGCACGCAGTGCTTTAACCTCGATACCAAGAAGCTCAATACCTGCCTCAAACTCTTTAAGAATCTCGAAATCAAAACGTATTCTTTTGTTATCTACAAGAGACATACCAGAAAGGGTACCATACCTGTGGGCGGGGCTAAAACTGGCAGACATCTATCACTGTGAGGAAGATCAATCAATATCTACCATATCATTAGCGATTAATCGCTAACTTTAGAGACGAGTAGTTTTTCTACAAAAACATCAAGTTAACTGGAGGTTTTTGTAGTTGCGCTCGAACCTACTTGCTTGATGAATTTGGTGGACAGTAATCGCATCTTCTCAAAAGCGCTGAAAATAAGTGCGTTCTTTACAGAGCTGTGTTACAGTTTGCACCACTATGAATGCACAGAAAAAATCAACAAAAAAGAGGCAGAAAAAAAGTCTGCATAAAGGAAAGGGGAAGTCAGTCATGCATAAAATGCAGCATTTGCAGCAAGGTAATTTTTGGGTACAAATGATAATTACCTTTTTTGTCTTTGCACTGCTTCTTTCATCGTATTCTTCAGTTACCGAATATTTTGCTGCAAAAGAAGAAGTTTCACTTTCGCAACTTGCTGTTGATATAAATGAAGGGCTCGTAAGTGAGGTAGAAGTAAGTGGTGAGAATCTTGAAGTTACGTATGTACTTATTCCGACAGAAGGTGATGATGAATCCGCAGCTGAAGCAGTTGTAAAGAAATCTAAAAAAGAGACCGAAGCCTCATTTACTGAGACATTAGTAAACTACGGTGTAACATATCAAGCACTTTCTGCGGTTAATATTACTATTGCAGACCCAAGTGGGTTTCGGTATTGGTTCCTTGCACTTGCGCCTTTGCTTATTCCAATCATCATAATTGTCCTCATTATCTGGTATCTGTCACGACAGGTAAAAGGTGGAGGGGGTATGCAAGCCTTCACTTTTGGGCAAAGTAAAGCACGGATGGTTGATCCAAATGATAAGCAACAAAAAGTACTCTTCAAAGATGTGGCAGGCGCTAAAGAAGCAAAAGAAGAACTCCTTGAAATTGTAGATTTTCTTAAGAGTCCAAAGAAGTTCATTGAAATTGGTGCGCGTATTCCTAAAGGAGTCATGCTTATGGGTAGCCCTGGAACAGGAAAAACACTTCTTGCGCGTGCTGTCGCAGGAGAGGCAAACGTACCATTCTTCACTATTTCAGGTTCTGAATTTGTAGAGATGTTTGTCGGAGTAGGCGCAAGCCGCGTGCGGGACCTGTTTAAAATAGCTAAGAAAGTTGCACCTGCGATTGTATTTATTGACGAGATTGATGCCGTTGGACGAGTGCGAGGAACTGGCGTCGGCGGTGGAAATGATGAACGTGAACAAACACTAAACCAAATTCTTGTTGAAATGGATGGGTTTGAGCCAAACGAGAAAGTGATTGTAATGGCAGCAACAAACCGACCAGATGTGCTTGATCCAGCATTGTTACGCCCTGGGCGTTTTGATCGCCGCGTTACTATCGATCTACCTGATCGCGAAGGACGCGAAGGCATTCTTGAAATTCATGCGAAAAAGAAGCCATTACACGATGATACGGACTTGAAAGTTATTGCAGAGCGTACACCTGGTTTTTCTGGAGCTGATTTAGCAAACCTGATGAATGAAGCAGCAATTCTTGCAGCTCGTGAAGCACGAAAAGAAGTTACTCAGTATGATCTCATTCGTTCGATTGAAAAGGTTATGCTTGGTCCTGAACGCAGGAGTCATGTACTGAATAAGAAAGAAAAAGAAATTACTGCATATCATGAAGGAGGGCATGCACTTGTTGCTTCGATACTGCCGTATTCTGATCCGGTACATAAGATTTCTATTATCAGTCGAGGACGTGCAGCTGGTTATACGCTCAAACTTCCGTTTGAAGATCGCAAGATGCAGTCAAAAAAAGAGTTTCTTGACGACATTGCTGTTTCTCTGGGTGGGTACGTTGCTGAAAAAATGGTTTTTGATGATGTAACAACTGGCCCATCAAACGATTTACAAGTTCTTACGAATCTTGCGCGCAACATGGTGACACGGTGGGGTATGTCAGAGAAAATTGGAACCGTTGCGCTTGCTGGTAATAATGGAGAAGCACTATTTGGGGCAGGGGTACACGGAAGAGAATATTCAGAGAAAATTTCTTCAGACATCGATGCTGAAGTAAAGGAAATTATTGATGCGGCACATACACGTGCAACACAAATTTTAACTGAACATCGAGCAGTACTCGATGCAATAGCGACAGCACTTGTTGAGAAAGAGACGCTTGAGCGTACTGAGTTTGAAGACCTGCTTCGCGAACACCATATTCCAATCAAAGAGAAACAAGATATTGAACATTCGGGTGTATAATCAAGAGATATGGAAGAGAGCGGAAAGAAACTCAGTAACATTGCTCCCGAAGTAGTCAAAAAAACTGAAGAACCAGCTTTTGACGTTGCCATAGAAATTGCTCTTGGGCACGAACCAACTATTGCTGAGATAGAAACAATAGATAATCCATCAGAACAAGATGCGCAGTTTGCTGAAAAAATAGCGCGTATCAAAGATGACATACAGGCGTTCCTTCATACAGTTGAGACACGATTTGAGAAGGGAAAAGGATATCGTGCAAAGATTCGTGAGGCGCTTCGCCTTATGTTAAAAGCACATATCGAACAACCCGATAGGGCTGATACAGGCTTACCATTCATCATTCATCCGCTTAGTGTAGCTCATGATGCGCTACATATGATGGCAGATGAAAAAGATGATGCTGAGGCACAGTACGTTTGTATTGCGGCACTTCTACACGACTCTGTAGAAGATCAAGCACGACTGCTTGCACTCGAGAAGAAACTTATTGCCTTGCAAGGTGGGAACAGCAAAGTGCCGGAAGAAATTGAACGTGATGGAGCATTTGGTGGCTTGGAATGGCTTTTTGATAGACGTGTTCGTTTTTTAGTCCAATCTCTTACGAGCCCCCTTAAAGAAAGCGATGATATGAGTCCTGAAGAGAGGAATAAGCAATATCAAAGATATATAGAGAGTATTTTTATCAATCAAGATCACGCTCCTTCGGTTATAAAATGGGCAGACTTGAAACAAAATGCGCTTACCATCGGCTTAATTAGAGAACGTGCTGAATTGATACGGCATGAAGGCGATGAAAAATTTGCGGGAAAACTTGACGGAACATATCGGAAGTTGCGAACAAAATACAAACCAGTACTCGAAGCGGTTCAGAAATTCTTTCAAGATTTCAGCGACCAGCATCACCCATTATATTCTGAGAGAGAAAGCATTATATATTCGATAAATGAGGTTTTGGAAAAAGAATACGCATAGCGCTTGAGATTTTCCTTCGAACACACTACTATTGACCCACTCCCACCTTTAGCTCAGTCTGGTTAGAGACACCAAACTTATTATGGCTAGTGAGAGATGTGTGAAAAAATGTGTCCACCCTTAGCTCAGTTGGTTAGAGCACCAAGCTTATATCTTGGCGGTCCTAGGTTCGAATCCTAGAGGGTGGACACATTTTTGCACGACTATCGAATGACGACATAATATTGAAAATATATCTTGGCGGTCCTAGGTTCGAATCCTAGAGGGTGGACAACATTAAGAAAAACAGTGCGTGTGCATCGTTTTTTAGTTGCCCAAGGCGGAGCCATGTCTGAGTGGAGCGAAGGCGAATGAGTCAAGATCAAAAGCACTTAGCAGAATCAAGCCTGCAAGGCCTAGATTATACTTAGTGACTGGTGGTGACCAGTTAAGAAAAACGACCGAGAACTTAGGTTCTCGGTCGTTTAAAGAAAGCTTACTATGGTTTTTTGATTTGCCATTCAAATCTGAAGCGCTTTTCAGGTTCTTCATGATATCCGAACGGGCGAATCTTTTCACCACCATTGACTGCAACCATACTTTGCTTTGTCCATGGTTTTTTTACTAGAGTAACTAATCCTGGACGAGGCTCAAGTCCATAAAAGCGCGGTCCGTTGATGCACAAGAACTCTTCGAGGTTATGGAGTCTCCCTGCTTGTTCGAAGATATGAGCATACAGCGGAACCATTGCGTGTGCGGTAAACATGCCACCCGCACACCCACATGAACTTTCCTTCTTGTGTGTTGGGTGTGGAGCCGAGTCGGTACCAGCAAAAATATAGGGCTTCCCGCTAGTTCCCAATTTTCGCCACGCCATCATCGCTTCTGCACGTTTGGGAATCGGATAGCACATCATATGCGGTTGAAAACCGTCTTTGTGCAGATCCTGTCGACTAAACATCATGTGCTGGATAGTTACTGTACACACAAGTTTTTTAGGATCCCCGTGCTCTTCCATGAACTGTGCCATCTCCAATGACGTACCATGCTCAACAGATATTTTTAATCGAGGATAGAGTTTTCTAAGCTCCTCGAGCACCGGAATGAACCGATATTCGCGATCATAGATATCGATCTCTTTACCGGTACTTTCGTCGACATTTGCTTCGGCGTGTAATAAGAGCGGCATGCCAATCTCTTCCATAACCTTTAGTGCTGGATGAAATGGAAGCTCCCAAGAGTTGATGCCCTCTTTTGAGTTAGTTGTTGCGCCACGAGGGTAGAATTTCATTGCTATCCATACGCCACTTTCAAATCCTCTCCGCACATCGTCAATAGATGTTTCCTCCGAGAGATAGCCGACTATTAGAGATTCGAAATCTTCTTCGGGAATGGTAACAAGAATTTCATGCTTGTGTGCTGCGGCATCATCTAATGTGATGATGGGTGGAACCCTGTTAGGCATTATAATTCCACCCCAGCATTGTCGAGCAGTGTATGGGGCAACTGCTTTGAGCATTGCTCCTTGCCGCCAATGTACATGTCCCTCAAAAGGGAGATAACGTAGAATATATTCCATTCTATATTTTCCTTCTATTGTAATGAGCGCCCTTTCTAAGACGACCTTACCAATAATTAGGTGTTTAAACAAGGAAATGCTTTTTGTTCAATACGAACGAAATGCGTTTCAATTTTGACACCAGAAGCACCAACGTTGATATATTCACGTACGTCCGCAGTATTCCTTCTTGATTCGATACTCGTGATGGTACTCCAAGAGTTGTGGCGGCTAAAACAGGCTATTGTGAACTCACGGCGTATCCCCGAGTTAGTTTGTTCTAAAGGCACGAAACGTATATTATTAGTGCATGAAGATACGTTTTACCTTTGCCGCTATGTTTCTTGGCGCAGTGCTTCTAACTACGCCGTATACTGTTGAAGCACAAACGGCCGATCAATTGCGTCAACAAATCGCAAACCTTCTTGAACAAATTAGTGCACTGCAAGCGCAACTCACACCGACTAGCTCTTTAGGACCCACCGCTCCTCCTGTTGTAAACGTACCAGTTGCTGGCAGCACCGCTGGAACATTTCAGTATGGACGTTGTCCTGACTTACAGTTTAATCTTGAGCGAGGTGATAGAGATTCACAGACAGCTTTTGAGGTTACTATGTTGCAGCAGTTTCTTTCACAAGACACACAAATATATCCAGAAGGAGAGATAACCGGTTACTTTGGTCCTGCAACTGAACGGGCAGTTCAGCGTTTTCAAGTGCGCCACGGTATTGTTACTCAAGGCGATTATGACTCAACTGGATATGGAAGAGTAGGCCCCCGAACACGACAGGCTATTAGAAATTCATGCGGTACTATTGATGATTCAGTAACGAATACTCGTGCGTTCACTGTCACCCCTACACGGGGACCGATTGATTTAAAAGTATCAGCCACTTTTGAGTTTACTGGTTTAGCGTGTACGTCATACGAACTCGATTGGGGAGATGGAAGCGCAAAAGAAATTCAACAAGGACAAGGCGTGGTTGGTTGTTCAACCGATGCAGTGCGTGTTCAAAAGGAACACACATACGCAACCCCCGGCACATATATTGTAACGTTGCGCTTGGGTAATGGTTCACTGCAGACGCTACCTGTTATCGGCAGACTCACGGTAACTGCGCAAGAAAAAAACACAGGTAATTTTCCAATAGATCCAAACGCAAAAGCATCTATTACATTTTCTGATACACAAGGATCTGCGCCGTTTGCGGCAGGTGTTATGTTACGATCAGACGTACCGCTTTCGTGTACCTCATATGAGATAGACTGGGGAGATGGATCTGCGATGGTAAAGAAAGAAGCTGGGAACTCCTTATGTATAGGCAGCAATGGGTATACAAAAGAATTCAAATATACGTATAAAAATGCAGGTATCTACACAGTGCGAATGAAAGCTGGACGCGGTAGCCTTTCAAGCCTCCCAGTTGTTGAGAAAAAAATAAATGTATACAGTACACGAACCGGTACTAACAGCACATGTTTTATTACACCAAATAGTGGAGCAGCACCATTAACCGTACAAGCACGCATATTACTTGGCGGCGGTCTTTGTGACGGAAATCTTACGTATGTTGTGGATTGGGGGGATGGGTCCAAAAGTAGTCCGCGAACTTGCACCAATCCAAATTATTATTATGAAGAACTTGTACATACGTACCTAAGTCCTGCAGTATATACAGCTCGATTACAGCAGTCACATCCAAATGCTTTTTTCGATGAAGAAGTGTGTACGGTGAACGTATCTACTGCGAATAACATTGACAATGTTGATGTATTCAATGAGACACTTAATGATACCTTACAATTAAGGATTCTTAGCAAATCATCGCGCACAGTTGAATTTACTGCGCGTATAAATACAGCAAAAAGCTGTCGCGGTGGTTTATATACACTGTACTTCGGGGATACACAGAAATCATCACAGCCATTTCCTGCTGACATATGTTCATCATTCGAACGAACAATAAATTATACGTACGCTCAAGATGGAACTTATACAGCAATACTAGAGAGAGATGGTATTGTTGTTGATCAGGTAACGGTAACGATAGGGAATACCGGTAGCACTGGACAAGCGAATATGGCATCTGTTCTTATTGCGATTGAGAATTTTATTCGAGGATTATTTAAATAACATGTCGCGACGCCTCATCATTCCAGTACTATTAATTGCAGCAGCAATAGTAGCGCCTGGTATTTCCAATGCAGTCACTCACGATGAATTAAAAAGCCAGATTGAAAATTTACTGAAACAGGTACAAGTCTTGCAACAACAACTACAGGCAGTTGAGAATTCAAGTTCAACGAATGGTATTGCACCTAATCCATATATTGTTAGTACACCAATCACAACTGATTCATGTATACGCATCGCGTACAATCTAAATAAAGGTGATGAGAATGATGAAGTACGAACGCTTCAGACATTTTTAGCACAAGATCCGAGTGTCTATCCAGATGCGATTGTAAGTGGGTACTTTGGATTGCTTACACAAAAAGCAGTACAGGCATGGCAAGCAAAGTACGGTATTGTGTCTGGCGGCACTCCTGAAACAACGGGATATGGTTCAGTTGGGCCAAAAACACGAAATGCAATCGCAAATCTCTGTACTGGAGGAATTGCTACAGTAGATACCACGCTGGCACGCAATCTTGTGGTTACACCAGAGGTTGGACCTCTGCCAGTGCAGGTCACTGCAACATTTTCATTAAATGGTTCGTCATGCTCATCATATTATTTAGATTGGGGAGATGGAACTCAACCACTTTTTTTTGATGCGGGCAATGCGCCGTGTATAAATGATATTGCGCATAAACGAGCGACACATACGTATGTTCGTCCTGGTTTATATCAGGTTGTATTACGTGCTGGACAAGGACCACTTTCAAAAGTTGCAGTTGTAGGTCAAACCTCTGTATCAGTTGGTAGTACTATTCCAACCGGCGTGACACTGAGTCCACCTACAGGTTCAGTACCGTTTACTACAAGCATTACATTTCCTGTACGTAGTTCTACCTGTACTGCATATGAAGCAGATTGGGGAGACGGCACGATAGATAGATTTGAGCCGTCTCGTTTTACTCGCTGTGCACAAGATACGGGCACACAATCATTAACACATACATACAACAACGCTGGAACATATACAGTTGAGTTCAAAACTGGCAATACGCGACTTTCGCAGCTTCCAGTAATAGGCAAATGGAATGTGCTTGTCGACAATGCTATAGGAGCGGATACATCGTTGAAGATAGAGCCAACATCCGGTACAGCGCCACTTGCTGTGGAAGTGACCTTGACTGGATATAGTGAGGCGTGTACGTCTTATTTGATTGATTGGGGAGATGGTACACAGCCAGAATTATATGACAGTGGTTTTGAAAACTGTGAAGGATTCCCGTTTCAAAGATTATTCACTCATGCGTATACAGCTTCAGGTACATATACGATACGTACAAAAGTAGGTACACGTACTCCATTAGTAAATATACCGTTTAATAGTCAATTAATCGTTGTAAAATAAAATTAGTGATGCGACTTTCTGAAAACAAGATGTGATGACGTCTACTCATTCCATATGGAGATCTTGCGCGTATTGCAAGACACGCTCTGCAATGCTTGAATTTTTTTTGAGTGACGGATCACTTTCTATAAGATGAGTGGCTTCATTGCGCGCAGCTTCAACCATTTTAATGTTCTGTAGTGCTTCCATACCCAAGTCAGAAACACCCCATTGTTGTGTGCCTGCAAGTTGTCCTGAACCACGTAGCTTAAGATCTTCTTCTGCCAATAGAAATCCATCCGATGCCTTTTCAAGTGTTCGTAGACGGGTGATAGATGTTTGCGTCGTGCTATCGGTAAATAAGTAACAGTAGGGTTGGTAATTGGAGCGTTGCACGCGCCCACGTAATTGATGAAGTTGCGATAGACCAAATCGTTCGGCGCCTTCGATGATAATCAGTGTTGCGTTAGGTACATTTACTCCAACTTCTACGACAGAGGTAGCGACTAGCACATCAATATCGCCAGCTTCAAACGCCTGCATAACCTCATCCTTTTCTTTTGGTGTCATTTTCCCGTGAAGAATACCCACCTTATATTCTTTGAATGGCCCTGCTTGCAACCGTTTTGCTTCAGCACGGACTGACTTAACCCGTAGAGCTAATGCTTTGTCAGGATCTGGCTCCTCAATACGAGGACAAATAACATACATTTGTCGCCCACTCATTAGTTCACTCCGAACGCCTGTATATACATCTTCTCGTTTACTTGGAGGTACCACTTTTGTTGTAATAGTCTTGCGACCTTTTGGACGTTCATCAAGAACAGAGAGATCGAGATCTCCATAGATTGTAAGTGAGAGTGTACGTGGAATCGGAGTTGCAGTCATTGAGAGCAGGTGCGGCGCAGACCCGTCTTTTTGAGCAAGTTTCTTTCTTTGCTGTGTCCCGAAGCGATGTTGCTCGTCAATGACAACGTAGGCAAGGTTTTCAAATTGTACCGTTTTTTGTATGAGTGCATGAGTACCGACAACAATTGGTATTTCTCCGTTTGCTACCCATTTTGAAAGTTGTGCACGAGATATTTTGGTTGCTTCCCTTGGATTCACTTTTGATGGAAACTTTTGACATCCACTACCGGTAATGAGCCCTATGGGAATAGGTGAACCTGTCTGTGCAGACAGGTGTTCGAAGGCTTCAATAAGACCAGCGAATTGCTGTTTTGCTAGAATTTCAGTAGGGACCATATAAGCAACTTGCGGTTTTGCATACTTTTTCTCTTCGATTGCCCCACAAGCTATTGCGTACATAGTTGCTGCAGCAACGGTTGTTTTACCTGACCCCACATCTCCTTCAAGAAGGCGTGACATAGGATATGACTTCTTGAAGTCTTCCATTATGTCCTTTATAGATTTTTTCTGTGCGTTAGTTGGTGTATATGGCAGTGCCTCAAGATAGCTTTCAAGTGCATTTTCATTTGCGATTACGTGTGGAGCTTTTAACTCTTGTGTATCATGGCGATTTTTTTGGTGTGCCACTTGAATAAGAAAAACTTCTTCAAACGAAAATCGTTTACGCGCTGCACGTGCATCACGATTGTTTTGGGGAGTGTGTATCCACACAAGAGCAGATGCGAGAGTCGGGAGCTTGTATTTGTCCAGTATTTCTTCAGGTATTACATCAGAAATATGTTCGTGTACGCCTGATTCAAGTATTTTATGAACGGCGTGATATATCCATCGACTGCTCACTCCACGACTCTCTGGATAGACAGGAAATAACTCATTATTGAGTGTTTCATTATCAAATACGGCAGGGAGGTTAGGCATTGCTTCAACTGTTGGGTTTGCAAAATACAATTTTCCAGTGCCAGTTGGTTTACCAGTTACTTTTACAAACTTTGCATGCTCAAACATTTTGGCAGCATATGGCTGGTTAAACCATTTTAAGCCAATGCTGCCAGTCGCATCAGAAAGAGTCCCTTCCACCATGTAGCGCTTTGTTTTCCATGCGAGTTTCTTTTCCATATCCATAAGTTCGCCGTACACAGTGACTGTCTCGTTGGGTATTATGTCAATAATACGGTGAGCTGCACCAACATCTTCATAGCGGCTTGGGAAGTGAAAGAGTAGGTCTTGCACAGTATGAATTCCGAGTTTCTCGAGAGCTGCTTTCTGCGTCTTTATGAGGCGAAAATGCTGTGTGAGCTCGTCCTGTGATTGCATGAGATAAGTATACTATGTTGTCGATGCCTCGTGTTATGTTTCTGAATATAATGATGCATCATTATATTCAGAAACAGTGCATAATAGCTCCAGGACTAAAAAGCGAACATCTCAGTTAATTGAGATGTTCGCTTTGCCTTAGCTGAGCTCTCTGTGGCTACATTCGTTTTATCTTTCTGTGCACTGTGAGCAAAACAATACTGCTTAATATCGTAAAGATTTCGGCAAAGAAAAGAGTCCATTCAAATCCAAATATTTCCCCAACAAATCCTGCAACAATAATAGCAAGCCCGTATACTACCTGCATGACTGTTTCGTATATCCCCATAACCTCACCTTCATTTTTTTTCAGGCATATTACCATAGAACAAAATTCTCCATGCTGATATATCGAGCGCATGACCAATTCCTATTGCACTCGTGCCTACATATATATGCCAGAGGTCAGTTGCAAAAAAAGCGCTAGATACGTAAATCCAACCAGTAAACCAGCAGAGAGGAGGGTATAGTACTCGTCAATGTTCCCCTTTCGGGCATCTAAGTATTGTCCGACAGGAATAGCGGCAAGTGCACGAATAGCTCTGTATAAGCCAAAGACTAACCCAACGTGAATAGCAGTACCGCCATCAATATTTTGAGTGATGTATAAAGCAAATATAACTCCGACAAAAACACCGGAACCCCAGAACACTACGTCGTTAAGCGTAAGGGCAGAGAGAATGGAAGATTTTTTCTTTGGTATAAACGTGACAGTATTGAGATAAGTATATCGTATTCGTGGAGATATCTGAGCAGCTTGTGGTGAGAATGTGCTCGTATACTCAATAGTATAACGAGCTATCTTAAGTACTTGTAGATTTTTAAAAGCATGGATTCACTTTAATATCCAACAAATTCTTCAAAGCGTATTTTTGCATCTGGGATCTGTAAGGATGCGAGTATATGTTTTACTTCAGCCACCATTCCAGGAGGACCCACCACCCACCACAGTGTATTACTCGAATCTTTTACATATTTTTGGATGTCATTTGCTCCAAGACGTCCGAAAATTAAATCGAGGGAAAAAGTATATGAATTCGAACTCATATTTTTTAGGTTTTCTAAATACGCCGCACTTTCTTGATTTCTATTTGCATACAATAAGTCTATAGACGAATCCAATCCCTCTGTAAGCGTTGATTTAATCATACTTACAAAAGGAGATACTCCAATACCGCCAGCCACGAATACATGTTTAAGATTTGCAGATTTAGGTAAAACAAAATGTCCAAATGGTCCTTCAAGTGTAACCTCAGACCCTACATCTAATTCAGATAACGTTTTTTTATATCCACTGCCAGTATCACGAAAAATAATTGTTACAGCATCTTTTTCGAACGGGGAAGAACAAATTGAAAATGTTCGAGAAGGTCCTTTGGGATCAGGGTAACTTAAACGATCTAAGGCGATTTGAATATATTGGCCTGCTACGAATTCAAAATCCTTGGGACGTACAAACTGTATCTCTAGAGTATTTTCAGCTACTTTCTTTTGCGATCTAATTTGAGTTCTTATTATTTTCATACCCTGTAGATTAATACCAATCAGACTTTTTCTGTTGCCGCACTGTTTTAATGAATGCCCACACCTGAGCAACGAACACAGAAATAAGTGCTCCGAGGTAGTAATATTTTAATGGATTTACGGGGTAATTCGTTGGGGAACCCATAATTACGCGTTGCAACGATGGTGTGTAATGAATAAATGCGAAATATACAACATGAATAACGGCAAGGTAGAATACGACGTAGGCAAACATGTGAAGCCATTTCCAAGATGCTACACCAAAAAAATTTACCGCTCGATCAAACGAAGTTGCTGCTAATGTTAGTGCAAAGATGAGAGCTATAAGACCAGTGAAGTTAGCTAAACCAAAACCTGATTCTACTCGTAAATACGTCTCTAGCTCTGCCACATATTGGTATCCGAAAAATTCCCATACGTTCCATCTTACCCATCCATCAAGGATAAGGTATCCATGAACAAGTGCTATCAAGAAAAACCATACCCCTGCTTCACGTCGGAATGACAGGATTCGATTAAAAACTGGAAATATTCGTGCAAGTGGCCCAATAAATACAGCAAACCATAAAAGAAAGAATGATCCGCCACCGAATGCTTTCCACAGTCGCATATCAGGACTCCAGGTTGAATTAAGGAACCATACTAAGTAGACCAATGAACTTGCGATAAGTGCAATGGCTGCGTGTCGATAAAATATTATTCTTTTGCTTTTAATTCCTAGTAACATATATGATGTATTAACGAACTATTATTAGACCTATTTTACTTGCGTTGACGTGATCGTGATACTCCCACTCCCCAGATTGTTGAAAGGTATACGTATACCTTTCACCAAAAGCTGACGTGCCGAATTGATCAAAGGTTGGCAAAATAGTATGTGCTGGATGTACATTAGAAGCAACCCACATCGGACCACTACTTTCGTTTATAAATGCAACAGTGTCTCCCTTCTTTATTTCTACTGTATTGGGCGAGAAACCTTCATCTGTGTAGATAATTTCAGCAGCGATAGGATCCTCTGAATTAGCTTTCGTGTTTGGAACCACGGTCGATTCTGATGCTATTTCTCCTGTATTTACATATCGTGCTAAAACATCACCTTTGTAATAAGCAACACTATCTGTAAGGGGATTAAATCCCTTATCACCATCATCTGTATAAACAATGGCAACTAGATTCTTGAGTACAGGAAAGCCGCCGCTAATGTCGATTGCTTCTACTTCTTGTGCGCTACGAAGACTAATGGTGACATTTGTACTAACACCACTTTCTAGGAAATCACTAATTTCTGTAATTTGACCTGGCCGATCATTTATTACTTCACGAATGACTATAAATCCTGGTTTATCCATAACCACTCGATCAATGACAATTTCATCTGTATTGCTTTGAGCGCTGATAACAAACCGTTCATTTTTATTTAAGATATTTGCCAATAGGTTGGAATTACCTATGAAATAGATTGTTACTATACCGATACCTATAGCTAATACTGCAAAGAATATTTTTTTCATGATTATATAACTCTAACGATAAGCTCTTCACCATGCTCATCTGTTTTATCGCTTGGATTTGGACCACCGCAAACGGCAGCATCAGTATCAATTGGTCTGTCTGCAATAAATTCCATACGTGCAGTTCCCCCTGCTGGCACATGCCCACCAGGAACCGTCGCATTGAACTGTGGTAACGCAACCCCGTGATCTACCAAGTCGCGATTCTCAAAATTAATAATGACTCTATCTCCAACTGAAGCAACAATCTCAGAGGGGTTGTATCTATTATTTTCCATAACGATGTTGAATGTCTTAGTACGTGGCCCACCTCCAAGGGTGAACAAGAGTGCAGCGGCGATAAGTCCAATGGCAATAATTGATGATGCTATTGTTATTTGTGTATTATTATTCATGTTTGTTAGTAATTAGTTTTTATTTGCATACTACTGGCTCGTCTATCTTTTTGGCTGTCCAGTAAGTCGCGTATCCTATTAAGGCAACTCCAATCAATCCCAACTCTTCTCCTCCAAGAGGAAGGAAAGTGATAATGCTACCAGCGCCTACAAGTGCCAACACGGATGTGAGAATGAATGTGCCACAGGCAGCACACCCAATACCAAAGACGCCGCTAACCAGACCTCCTACCCCGAAGGCTCCGCCTCTACTGGGGAACGAACCCTTTCTTTGCGAAATGTAATATGTAAGTAACGCGATATTTATACCGAACAATAGTGCAATAGCAATGGTATAAGAAGCAGACACGGCCGTAAAATTTGTACCGATTGACAGG
>MDTB01002685.1_pt1 | contig 18681 bp, 13 predicted proteins | sample 811161 | NCBI WGS metagenome assembly MDTB01 (sample SAMN05326650, study PRJNA326480) | marine metagenome | isolation source: seawater | place: Mediterranean Sea | collected 2009
AACTTGGCGATATATCGCAGAACCGTGGCGTGAACGCTGCTATAATTTAGTGAGGAAACAATAGAAGAATACTCATTCATTCTTTGTTCCAAATACTCTTTGTTATTACTAACGCCCCCTGTTTCAAAGCAAACAAGTGGTTCGTTAATTTTGTAGCAACTTAAACCATTGTGATGATCCACTATCCATTGAAAATCTCCTAAAATTTTGAAGGAGTCGTTGAACCTGCGTGTTTCAAATATAGAAAGTCGAAAAACACTACTGGAAAAACATATTGCTGGTCGCATTGGAAATTTTTTTAACAGCTTGCCTGAGACAGTCTTATATGACTGACGGCCATTCTTCATCGATATAAAATCATAAATTAAGACATCATGCGAGAGGTCTTCAAACACTTTAGCATCGATTAATGTAAAATTAAGCCTATCTGACAAGCCAAGAAACATCACACAGGTTGCAAATTTAGTTGCTTCCGCCAACGCTTGGTTCCAAGCGTTGTAAATACCAGTATCTGGATAGCTCAAATACAAACAGCATTTAATATCAAGGAACATTTTGTAGTGTTCTTGATCATGATCGCGTGCCTTAATTATAAAAAATACTTGGCGGGCTTCAAGATCTGCGGAATTTTTGCAAAGCCAATCATGAAAGGCAATTGTTTCATTATGATCACCATTAGAAGCAACGATGATAGCAATCATGATTTCACTTTTCTAATTTTACTGTTTAGCAAACTGACAAAACCTAGTGATAGCGTGGCCGCAAGAACCAGATAAAAAATTGGAAACTCAAGCCTATTCAATCTATTAAACTCAAAACAAAATATTAAAACTTGAGGCGAGAAGAACAAACACAATGAGTTCCCAAGAAAAGCCTGGCGGATTATAACTCCCGCTAAAAAAAACGCGGAAAAGATTATGACTCCTCCCCCGAACCATCCATATTTTGAGACCAACATATAGAACCCTCCGCGGTTGGTAACGCTTGCGTGCTCATCATACCGCCGCTGGCAGAAATGGCTTCCATCTGCTACGTCTTCAATACACCTAGCCGATTTTATAGTTGTGTCCTTATAGTAGAGGACCAACCGCTCCAATGCATAAAGTGACACAACCGATAATCCGGCATCTCCAAGTCCCTTTTTTCCCGACCGAGATGATTCAATGGCCACAAAAACTGAAATGCCTAAGAACAACAATAGGGCAGATAAATAAGAAAACCTCTTCAACTGCAATCTTTTAAATGGAAGAAAAAAGATCATAATAAAAAAATAAAAAATAAATGCTCTCTCGGAGTAGAAGCCTACATAGAGCAAAACCGCCGTGATGACCGAAATTATTGCCGTTTTTCTAAGACAGCCGCGGACAAAAAGAAGTAAAAAGCCACTAGGAATAAGATGAATTATTGCCTTGCCCGTGAAGCTATCTAAAAAATGGTGGTAGCTTTGCAAATCTAGTGGAGTGTTCGGCATAAAGGTAAATCCTGCGTATGCCACCAAAAATAATAGAATTGTTAGGGGCAAATATAACGCAAAAACTTTAGAAAAACCGGTGGGTAAATTGACAGTTCTAATTTTTTTTGAAAACAAGATGCCCCCAAACGCGAAAGCTAACGAGCTAGCCGTAAATACGATCAATAAACCTAAAACATATTCTGACCCAACCTCGAGATTGTATGAGGCAAATAAGGGTGTCTGAAATTTGTAAAAATAAGCAAAAATGCTACACAGAAACCAGAAGTATATCGCAACAAAAACGATCGAGAAACGAAGATCGGGATGAGTCATTTGCGACCTGCTGCCTTTTTCCCAAACCTATAAACAATATAGAGCCAAGAGTAAATCTGCTGCAAATACCAGGGAAATGAATATAAAAAACTCCGCTGGATCAAAAGTCCATTATTTTTAGTCTCTCCAACAGCATCTTGCAGCGGCACCACCTCTATTGGACCATCAGGGCAATGGTTCAAATGTATTATGTTTGCCTCTAAAGGCAACAAGTCTATGCCAAATCTTTCAGAAACATTTGCAACCTGCTTGTTGGAGACCACTGTCTGCGCAACAAATTTTTTCATCGAGTGTTCAAAAAACTTTTTTGTTTTGCTGCCTTTAAGATTGAATTCTATCGCTGAGAGCGGTTTGCCGCTAATAGCTAGATTTTTTTGGAAACAAATTTCACTAAATGAGTCATAAATAAAATCAGCGTCTTCAACATCAATGTAAGAATTTTTGTCGAGTTTATCTAACCTCGTCATATTCACTTGATGTTCGCGAGTGCTGCGGCGCTGGTGCGTGCCGCCCCCGTCAGAAAAATTTGTTGTAATTGAAGTATAAGGATACGCTACAAACTTTTTATTTTCCAGAAGATATACAAAATAGAGCTTTTTCCAACTGTGTTCCGACCAGCTCAAGACATTGTCTGGGATTTGGTTCACATATTTTTTAGCCAGTTCTGGCCAATTGTTATGGTTAAGCCACCTTTGAAATGCAAACCAATTTTCTCTTCTCCATATTTGGCCGCTGGAACATGGCACCATAGAGTGATAAAAGCTGAACCCATTTTTGATCGGAGTGAAAGGCAATCCCGAAGACTGGCATATTCCTGGAGAGTAAAGAGCGATTTGGTCAATATTCTTATCATCTATTATTGAAAGCGCTTTTTCAGCAAATCTTAAAATTTGCGGATGGCACCATACGTCTTCCTCCAATATTATGACAGCGTCAAAATCTCTAACAAAAGACGCGGAGAAAATTATGTTACCTCGAAGGCCAATACGGGTTTCATGGCAAATTATGTCAGCGTTTGGATGCTCGCATCGAAAATCCTCAGCCACTTTAAAGCAGTCGTCATTTCCGCAAAAATCCAAAGAAATGAGAACATTTGCTCTTTCTATGCCAATCGCATTTGACAAGCAGGCTAGCAACCGCCTCAAGGACTTAGGTCGATTGAACGCGCAGATAGCTACTAATATTTTCAAAATATAGCTGGCCCAATTTAAAAATGTTTAATCGATTTTTCAATCACTTGAAGGTTTTCTCTTCGATAATCAGCAAAAAAGGTTTTTGATGACTTTCCATCGTAGCCCTCTAGATGAGTGACGTTTGGTATAATTTCGCCGACCAGTTTCCCACCCGAAGCATCAAGAAAACTCTTCATTTTGTGAGCACCGGGCAAATCCAAAATATTTACTGAAAGGCCGAAATGCAATGACTCTATTAGTGCTGTAGAAAAAACCCCATATGCGCTATCACATCTTGAAAACAATTCGTAGATGGAAGCTCCACCGTCAATAACATGCACATTACTTAAGTTTATAAATTTCTGCTGGAAATCCTCTGCGCGCTCATATGGATGACATTTAAAAATGAAGTTACACTCCGGATAATCTTTAGCTGCCCGCATCAATTTATTACTTAAAAGTTTTCCTACCGCAGGCTGGGAAATTACTAAAATTCCAGATTTTTTTTCAGCGGTTACATGCTGTCGCCGTTGCTTTTCCAAATAGGGGAACCCAAAATCAATACAATTTTGGTAGACGTTTCTAACAAATACTGAGAAAAATGGTCCCCAAGAAAGAAAATTCTGGCAACGGTATTGTAAGTTTGGTCTAGCTTCGAAATGATAATTTAATTTATTCTCTTGGGGACTTCCGTGCTGAATTTCGAAAGTTGATATGGATAACGCGTGACATGATTGGATAAGGCCTTCGAAGGACAAAAAGCCACAGAAAAAAGCCGCTTTGGCTCGTCGACTAACAATGAAGGCTCCCAAAAAACACATCAAGTTATGAAAGATCACAGACCTCACGATGAAGCGTGAAACTGACTTATTAGGCATACCAGAATTCTGACTAATGAAATTGATAAGTTCCTCATCCTGTTTACTTTTTTTCCAACAAAAAGTCGCAAATATGACGGCCAGAATTCCTGCAACTAAGCTTAAAACACCTTTAATATTGCTCAAATTAAGATAGCTTTCGTTTGGAAGCAGTTTTTGCCGAAGTTTTTTGTTTTTTGAAAAATCAATTACTAACACTGCATGCGCTCTGGGCATGTCAGACAACAACTCATCCAGGTAAATATCACTGAAATCATCGGTAATTCCCATTCTTCGACTTTCGCTAAAAAACAGAATGTCGTTCTTTCCTGTTACTTTCACCATGAGCAATTGGCCTATTTCCCTCAGAAAATGAGCCGATTGGGTTAGGAAATTTCTAGAAAATATTTCTTTTGACCTTCTCGGTCTGCTTTCTTGGATCTTGCCCAAAAGATCGTAACGAATTAGTTCGTAGTAATTCACGCCAAGAATTTTTAATGAGAACGGGTCATGCCATTTTTCAAAATTAAAAACGTGTTCACTGGACATTTTTATTTGGCTTCCAGCCCTTCAACTCTTCGAAAAAAAACGGGGCAAGCAGAGTGCGGTTTGCGGCAGAAAAGTGAGGTGATTGGTCGGCATAAATAGGGCCGGATTCAGTCTCTGTTATACAGGTTTGTTCTGAACAAAGAAAGTTTTGAGGATCAAGGTAAAATACGTGAGGGAAACGGTCAGCAACTGACATTAATATTTTTGTCAATGGCCTTCGGTCAAGATCGCTTTTGTTTTTATCTACAAAACAGTCTATCACACTCGAACGGCTCCACCTCATAATCTCCAACCATCCACAAGTATAAGGTATGTCGTCGACGAGTATTATCTCAGCCTCTTTATCCTCTGTGACGCGACTAAGATCTAAAAGAAATTGCTCCAACCGCTCTGCGATATTTTGCGAGACTAGGTCTCTTCGTTCACTTGGGGATAAGCGGTAGCCCACAGGCTCATAGAGGCGTGATCTCGATATAGAGAAAATAATTTTATTCGAAACCATATCAACAAGTTTTATACCCAGTAAATCAGATGGCGTAACTTGATCGGCCGCATCTGCATTTAGGTGCCTCAATAACGGTATGGAACCATTAAACATCTTTAACCTTTCAGGGAATGCATTGTCGAGGGAGGCCACGAGATTGGTTGCATGACTATCACCCACAAGTATTAAGTCTCTCCCTACCCCTGAAGAAACATAAGACGTTCGACTGCCAAAACGCTTCTCCAAATCCATTTGAACCGTTGGTTTTCCTAACAGAAAATCTTTTGCCAATGGCGGACTAAGAACGCCATAACCAAGAGCAATAGTTGCAGATATCGAAACCAAGAACCCAGAGCCTGTGACTGTCAAAGCCCAACTTTTTCCCATTCGATGAGCAGATCTAATTGGTTCCTCAACAAAGTGATAAATAATCACGCTTATAAGAAACGCAAAAAATACTAAAATGAAAACGTTTTCCTCAATGTTAACGAGGTATTTCGCTAGAATTATAGTGGGCCAATGCACTAGGTAGAGCGTATAAGAAAACGCCCCCACATAAGCCAAAAGTGTAAATGCGAAAAATTTATTGGTATTTGCCCTAGGGTTTGTGACACCTACCAAAATTAACATTGCCGTTAAAATAACTACAAAAAAATGTTCCATTTTCGTTGGAACAAACGCTCCCAGCCCACCCCAAAGTGTTACCCCAAGAAAAACAAGTAAAAGCGCCTGCAAAATAACAGATTTGACGAGAACGCATGGAAACCCCTTTATAGACAGTTCTGATCTTGCGATCATTACACCTACAAGTATTTCCCAAGCCCTGTGCATTGGGGAAAAAAAGAATATTGAGTGGTTTTGCTCCCCCGCAAATAATGCAAAGCTTCCCACAGTGATTGTCAACAATAAAAAGTTAACATATCCCTTAGTGCTAAAAAGATGACCTGCGATGACGAAAAAGGGAAAGACAAAATAGAATTGTTCCTCAACCCCTAATGACCAAGTGTGAGTAAAAGGGTTCATACCCGCAAAAGCACTGAAATAGTCCCTAGATAAAATCAGCATATAAATATTGGATAGGCCGATCTGCGCAAAGACGATAGTTTTAAGAAACTCTGAGGGTTCGTGCCATAAAGCCGCAATCAAAACCGAAGTCACGATCGACACTATGGTTAGAGAAGGAACAAGACGAATAACACGACCAATATAAAAGTTTTTCAGCGTTTTTAATAGCGGGCTTCCTTTCTCAGACTCTAGCTTTCTGGCTATCACAAACCCCGAAATCACAAAAAACAAATCGACGCCTAGAAACCCTGAAGGAAGTAGGTTGCTATCAATATGGTAAAGGAAGACTGAGAGGACAGCTAATCCTCGGAGCCCGTCAATCCATTCTAAGTGGGCAGTTCTAGTAGACAAATTTCTTGTCAAACTTTTTGTTTATAACCTTCTGGCTTTATCCAGACCGTCGCGCGGGAAGCATCTTCAACCCAGTCAACTTTTTCATATCCCTCATTTATAAAATCGATCCTTTTCCAATCATCTGGAACCAACTTTTTCGTATATCGATCCCTCCAGGGTTTTTCCGAATTATCGACAACCAAATAACCTTCCTGCGGATTTTTTAGCAATTGATTTATACCCAGCTGCAACGTCAGTGCCCTGACCGATCCATCATTAAAAACTAAGTCAACTCTATCGTCATAAGGAAAGTTCAAAAAGTCTCGCTCCATTTCCTTCTTTAGATCATCATGCGTAGAGCTATGACCATTTTTAATCCACCAACGATTACCAAGCTCATCTATATTCCAATCACAATTGACGAAATAAAATCTCCATCTTGAAGCCAACTCAGGTCTGCCATCCATATAATTTAAAAGTTGGCTCGACCACTGGCAGTTTGCTTCATAGGTAAAAACTTTTTTTGCCTTTTCTAAAAACCATAGCGTGCTCGCCCCACCTCCAAATTCTAGAACATTCTTTTCTCCTGACGATAAGACTTTTCCCATAAAATCGGTAGCTGCCGGAACAGTCCATGGCACTGGCATTCGAGCCAATTTTTCAAACTGCCTTTTTCGGTTTAAATTGTTACGAACCGTTTTTAATCTTTCAATGAGATTATTCACTTTTTCCTCGCTCTTTAATCAAATCATTAATTCCATTTGCCACACTGGCCGCTCCAACCAATGAAAGATGATTGTAATCAGAATAAAAAAGAGCCCCGTTATTAAAAATAGGACAATTTTGTTCGTCACAAACGTAATCGAAGGAGTCAAGATACAATGCGTTATCAAATTCGTTTGCCAATTCAGAAAAAACCTTTTCCTGTGGCCGCCTTGTTTCCAAAGCTAGCCCTCTTTCGACCCCACAACTATCAAAATTCCAAATTTGAATACTTAATATACAGTTCTCAATCCTTACAGGTCTTTTCAGTTTTGGATTGTCGCCTATAAGTATAACGTTAACTGATTTTTCTTTAGCATCTCTTAAATACTTTGAAAGATTTTTTCGGAGAATTGTATTATCGAGTTTTTGAAGGTCTGACACAAATTTTTCGTGAAAGTGAAGGTTGGAATTTAATTTGCCATGATAAAACGCTATCACAACGTAATCATCTTTTTTTGCGACTTCCAAGGCTCTTTTAAGATCAAACGGCAATGCCGGCTGTTTAATTAAACTTGGAACTGAATTAGCGTGAACTCCAAAAGATGCAAAGTCACTCTCAATTGAATTAAACCCCTGTCTAAGTACTTCACTGTGGGAGTCACCAAGAAAGTAAATTGCGGGATCTTCAGTTGCGCTTAAACACTCTTCAATTTCAACTTCAGAAAAATTAGAAAGCCGATAATGACATTTAGATGTTTTGTTTTTGTTATAGATTTTATAATCTAATTCTACACTGTCTGATATCAAAGGTCGGTAGTGATCGGTTCTCAAGGTCAGACTTTTTGAGATTAAATAAGAAAAGATAAAGATAAAACAAATTGAGAAGGATAGTGCGATTAAAACTAACTTTCTATTTGATTGAAAGCGAAGAGGTTTTTCAAAATATCTATAAGTAATTTCAGAGATCATCAATACAAAAATTAGTGCAAGAATCCAATTGTTCTGAACCACCATTCCGGCCCAAAGAGATAAAGAAAATATAGGATAATGCCATAGATAAATCTGATATGATCGCAAGCCTAGACCGACCGCAATTTTTCCTATCAAACCTTTTTTATAAAAGTCTTGATCTTTCGGTTGAATAAAAAAAGATAAAGCCGCTAACACTGAGACGATAAAAACAGCCCAACGTTCTTCTAACTCAATCGGCAAAGCAATTAATATGAATACAAATACCATGCAACTGAATGTAGAAGCGAGGTTAGACATAAATGGTATTTTTTTGTTAGATAATAATAGCGCGACTGCGACTCCTAACAGCAATTGCCATGCCCTTGCCAAAGGAGAAAAAAACCAGCTTTCCTCAGGAGATAGCCAAAAATACCCAAAGCTCATACACCCTATCAGAATAGCCCATAATGCTCTCTGTTTATTAAGTAACAACAACGGAGCCATTAGGTAAAACTGTTCCTCGACGCCTAACGACCAAGTGTGCAAAAGTGGGAGAAATTCATTCGATAAATCAAAGTAATCGTTTTGTGAAAGCAGCAGATATAGGTTGCCTGCGCCAACTAAGGAAGTAAAAGCAAGGTTTCGAATTTCGAAGAAAAATATTGGCGGAATTAAAATGGCTGAAATTAAAGTCGTCAAAAAAACGACTAAGAAAAGAGATGGAATGAGGCGAACAATTCTCCTCGAATAAAACTCTGACAGATAGCCTAAGGTTGATGTTTTTCTGGACGAAAGTGATATGAGACTGGTTCCAACGACATAACCAGAAATCACAAAAAATAAATCCACCCCCAAATAGCCTAAATTAAATATATTTGGAAAAAGGTGATATGCGACAACACTAGAGACTGCAATTGCGCGTAAAACGTCTATTTCAGGTCGATAGAAGTGCGACATCACTGCTTCAAATACACAGATCGAAAATTAGACAAGTCATCTGCCTGTCTATCATCAGCCGTCAATTGGGTAAGATATTTATTAGAAACATAAGGAGCAACAATAAAACTATGTCCCCATAATAAGAGCTGCTTGTTTTTCCTGCCAATGGCTCCTAATCGTGCCGACATTGGTATTCCTATTTTGCGCGCTTCAATAAAACCAACAGCTTTGTTTAAATCTTCAAGAGAGTGCTCACCCAAAAGATCGCTTGAATACTTGAACAACTCCACGTCAGAAATTCTCTTTACGTCATTTTCTAGATAAAAAAATGCTGGGTTCCGACTAAAAGAGACCCCCGAGCTCCTGAGATGAGCGATGCGCGGAACAAACTTATTTCCACCTTCAAGCAATGCAAAAAGAAAGATTAGCTTATCGCTCAAACGGATATTCATCAGTTCCGGATTGTTTGCTATTATATTGATAATTCTGTCTAAAGTATCGACCCGAAATACTGCATGAACAGTGGTTCCTGGGGCGCACCAACTGGAAAGACCCCTCAACCGCTTAGCAATAGTGTTACCAGTTCCGTGCTTTGGGGTTATTAGCCTAGCCATTGAAGTTCTGTAGCAATAACTCGCTATTTCAAATGCACAGTCACTTTCTTCCTGAAACCTAAGGGCAAGGCCGTCGACACAATTAATGGACGCGTCGGTGTTAAGGGCTTTCTCTGCCTCGGTCAAAAAACTTGGGAGAATAAAGTCATCGTCGGCACACCACGCAACATATTTTGTTGAGGTATTAGCCAGACCAATTTGCAGTTTAGTCCATAAATTCTGAGTATCAGGGACGTGTATGTTATTTTTAAAAGAGGTGTTTTCTTTCGGGCCTAACGCCAAAACTCTAACTTTGTATTTTTCATAAACGCCTAAGCAACGTTTAATCTCCTTGTTTCGGGAGCCGACATGAGTGATCAATATTGTTGTGTCTTCCATTTTTAGCCTAATGAAATTAAATCGTCACAGATAGACAAGACGGTTTGAGAATGAGAAATTAGAAAAATTATCCGATCCTTTTTAAGTGCCTGAATACTTTTCAGTATTCTCTCTTCGGATGCGGAATCGAGAGAGTTGGTAGCCTCGTCAAAAATTAATATATCTCTTTCATGAAAAAGTGCCCTGGCAATTGCAACCCTCTGTTTCTGACCACCGGAAATTCTATCTCCTCCTCCTCCAACATTAAAGTTGTCAAACCTTTTGCGAACATCATGCAGACCGGTTATCGACAAAATATCTTCAAACCGTTCAATTGATTTTTTATCGGCTTTTTCGATTTCAGTTAAAGTAACATTTTCATACAGGTTTCTGTTCATTATAAATGGTTGCTGGGGTATTTTAGCAACTCTGGAATAAAGCTGGCCTTTAACGGGATCTATCAGTCTATCATCCAAACAAAAGCTTCCTGTATTAGAAGGTAAAAGACCGATCAAAGTGTTGACAAGAGTTGTTTTTCCAGCGCCGGAGGGTCCATGAATTCCGTAAATTGAACCTTTATTAAATTTCTTCTCAAAGTCTTCAATCAATATTTTTTCATCAAAGGCAACGGAAACATTACTTACCGAAAAGCTTGAAAAGTTGTGAGATTTTAAATCATCGTGATTATTGTTTGAAACTTTGTTGATGATTTCCCAGTTTATACTTCGGTCGATTTTCTCCAACGTACTACTTTCAAACCGTAACTCTCCTGAAGCTACGATTAATTGCGTTGCAGCGGGTATCAGGCGCAAGGACGCCATGGCAAACACTGACAAAACTGACAAAATTTGTCCGTCACTACCTGAAACCCAGTCAGTTATTATTATTGAAGCAGTAAAAACGACCATCAAAAATTCGATAGTTATTCGAGGCATTGTCTGGATTGATTGCTGAACGGTCTGGTAAAAGGCGACGGAGCGATTATTGGTTAAAATACTTTTCTCAAATAGTGAAAATTTGTTGTATGTTTTAATTTCTTGAAATCCGTCACTGATCTCCTGACAGACATGGATTAGCGCAGTGCCAGAAGCGTTCAATTTTTTTCCATTATTTTGAAGCATTGACCCTAAGAAAAACTCATAGAGAATAACTAACGGCACCATGACTGCTACAATTATCAAAATAATTTTTGTAAAATTCACTGTTAAGAAAGCGATAATTATGCAAGCCAATAAAACATCAGAGGTCGCCTTGAGGGTTGTAGAAAATAAACGACCAAACCGGGGAACTAAATTTTGCAGTGAGTATAATAGATCCGAAGTCTCAGTATTAAGCTTGTCGGACAAAGGAAGCTCTGAAAACTTCTGCAACAATCGCCGACGTAAGTCTAATTGAACGGTCTGACCGAAGTAAATAATATAAGTATTAGACGCTATTTGCACAAAAAACTTTATTATCGAAAAGAATACCAAAATTAAAAAAAGAAATCCAAGGTCTGTCACTTCGAAAAGACTTGAGTATTCACCAACCCATTCTGGGGTTTTAAATGAACTATCAAACGCAACCGAAACAAATGGCCCTATCAACGCTAGACCAATCAAATCATTAATTGAATTAATAACGAAGAAAAATAGGACAACGAGAATGGACGAGATGCGCAGATTGGTTATTGCTGCGAGTTTTTTAATTCTTAGGATAAATCCCATTCTATACCTCTAAAATAATGACTGACAATAACTTGACACTGCTGGGTATGTTTTAAGATTTCGCAATTTATTCTGAAATTTAAAATTTACTCGCCGTGAAATGGCAAATTAAGCTTTCCAGCAAATAAGGTATTAAAGGTCTTTGACATAGACGGTGTTGACGGTCAGAGTGTCAATCTCTAACCTCTGTCCGTACGACCATATTCATCATCTAACCTAACAATATCATCTTCTCCCAGATAATCACCTATCTGCACTTCGATTAAAACCAGCTGTGTTTTACCAATGTTTGTTAAACGGTGTTTTATGCCCAGAGGAATATAACGATATTCACCGGGGTTGGTTTCAAACTCTTCGTCTCCAATCTGCACAGTAGCTTTACCTTGCACGACCACCCAGTGTTCAGCGCGTTTGTGATGATATTGAAGGCTCAGTTTTTGTCCCGGTGCAACGGTGATGCGCTTGACCTGATAGCCTCCCTCTTGCTTCAACGTCGCATAAGTGCCCCAGGGGCGGTGAACCGTGGCAGCAAGTTCTGTTAACGCGACATCGTCACTGGATTTCAATGCATTAACAACTAACTTCACGTCTTGAGATTTATTGCGGTCTGCTACCAATAAAGCATCTGGTGTGTCCACGATAACTAAATTATCAACCCCAATGGCAGCAACAACCTTTGCCGTAAAACTGCTGCTTGCAACATGAGAGTCACGCGCTTCAACAAAATGCACCTTGTTCTCTCCCATTGCACTATTACCATTCTTATCAGCGTCATGCGCTCCGGCCACAGCGTCCCAGCTACCAACATCCGACCAACCGAACTCTGCCGGTACCATTGCAACTTTTTCAGCTCTTTCCATTACGGCATAGTCAATGGAAATATCAGGCTGGGCGACGAAACTTTCCTGTTGAAAGCGGGTCGCCGCGCCATCTTGCGTCGCATCGTTAAAAGCAATTTCCGACGCCGCCCATACATCGCCCGCATACGCCGCCATATTTTCGGCCATCACGCCCGCAGCAAAACAGAACATGCCGGAGTTCCAATAATAGCAGCCTTCGGCCAGATATTCTTCTGCCGTCGCACGGTCAGGTTTTTCGACAAAACTCTGCAAGGGTTGGGGTTGATCGCTCGCCGCCGTCACTTCCAAATAGCCATAACCCGTTTCGGGGGCTGTTGGACGAATGCCAAAAACAACCAGATTGCCCGCTCGCGCCTGCTCTGCTGCTTGGGCAACGGCTTGTTGAAACGCCGCATCATCTGAAATCAAATGATCCGCTGCCAGCACCAGACAAACGGCATCATCGCCATGGGCTTTTTGAATATGCCGCACGGCCAGCGCGATCGCCGGCGCGGTGTTGCGTCCCTTCGGCTCCAGCAAAAAGGAAACCTTGGGCGCTTTTTCCTCTTTCTTAAGCACATTTTCGGTCAAGAAATAGTGATCCTGATTGGTAACAATCAATGCCTCATCGGCAATTGAAGCCGCGCGCGCCAGCGCATGCGCCAAAAGCGGCTTGCCTGCAACTTCCATAAACGGCTTTGGGTGCATGCGCCGCGAAACCGGCCACAACCGCACGCCCGCCCCGCCTGATAGAATGATGGGTATTATTTTGTTCATGAGACCGTACTCATATTGTTGGTGAAGTTGAGATATTCACGATACCAATGGACGAAGCGTTCGATACCCTCTTCAAATGTGGTATTCGGCCTGAAGCCAACATCAGCCATCAAATCATCAATATCAGCATATGTTACCGGTACGTCACCGGCCTGCATTGGGAGATTATTGCGCTTGGCTTCAATCCCCGTGGCCATCTCAATCGCTTCAATGAAACGGCTCAATTCGACCGGATTATTGTTACCGATATTATAAATCTTAAAGGGTGCCTCAGCATTAGACGTTTCCGGTCTTTGCATGTCGGGTGCTTTTGACATAAGACGAACAATACCTTCAATAATATCGTCGATATAAGTGAAGTCGCGCTGCATGATACCATTGTTATAAACTTCGATTTCTCGGCCCTCCAAAATCGCTTTGGTGAATTTAAAATAAGCCATATCAGGACGACCATAGGGCCCATAGACGGTGAAGAACCGCAAGCCAGTAGACGGGACTCCATATAAATGAGCATAGGTGTGCGCCATCAGCTCATTCGATTTCTTTGTCGCGGCATAAAGACTGATTGGATAGTCAGTATTATCAGCGGCGCAGAATGGTGTCTTTACGTTCATCCCATAGACAGAACTGGATGAGGCAAATATCAGATGTTTCGGCTTATTATGGCGACACCCTTCCAGAATATTGAGGAATCCGGTCACATTAGCATCTGCATAGACATGCGGATTTTCGAGCGAATAGCGCACGCCGGCCTGCGCGGCCAAGTTAATCACAACGTCAAATTTTTCACGCACAAATGTATCGGCAATCGAATCGCCATCAGCTAAGTCCATTTCGAAAAACTGAAATTTTGCGCCGGTCTCCACACGCGTTTCGCTCAAAGCAGCCAAACGCATTTGCTTGAGTGCCGGGTCGTAATAATCGTTCAGATTATCAATGCCGATGACGCCATAACCATCGCGCATCAGCCTCTCACACAAATGATAGCCGATAAACCCGGCAGCGCCCGTGACTAGTATTTTGTCAGTCACTGCCAAATAAATCCCTTGTGAAAACTTTGTCGCTCGCATCGCTCAACTCATCCACCATGCGATTGGCAATAATGACGTCACAGCGATTTTTGAAATCTTCTAGCTTATGCATTATTTCCGAATTGAAAAAATGCGCTTCGTCAAGCAAGGGCTCATAGACCACAACTTCTATACCTTTCGCTTTGATACGCTTCATCACCCCTTGCACGGCGGACGAGCGAAAATTATCCGAACCGGCCTTCATCGCCAGACGATAAATGCCGACCGTTTTCGGATTGCGGCGGAGAATTTCATCGGCAATAAAATCCTTACGCGTCGAATTGGAGGTGACAATCGCTCGGATTAGGTTTTGCGGCACGCGGTCATAATTGGCCAGCAATTGCTTGGTGTCTTTTGGCAGGCAATAGCCGCCATAGCCAAAGCTTGGATTATTGTAGTGATCGCCAATGCGCGGATCGAGCGAGACGCCGTCAATAATCGCACGCGTGTCCAAATTCTCGCTCAGCGCATAGCTGTCGAGCTCATTAAAAAACGAGACCCGCATAGCGAGATAAGTATTGGCGAAGAGTTTTACGGCTTCCGCTTCGGTCGAGCGCATAAACAGCTTCTCAATATCCGTTTTATCGGCTGCATCGCACAACAGGCCAGCAAAAACATGTGCCTGCGCATCATCGCCGCCAATAATGATTCGTGACGGGTGGAGATTGTCTTTCAGCGCTTGTCCCTCGCGCAGGAACTCCGGCGAGAAAATAATCCGATCCGTTTTGAACTTCTCTTTCATAGACCGTGTGAAGCCCACCGGCACGGTAGACTTAATAATAATCATCGCTGTTTCATTATGTGCCAACACATCGCCAATCACCGCCTCGACTGACCTCGTATCAAAATAATTGGTTTCGGGATCATAATCGGTCGGTGTGGCCACGACGACAAAGGCGGATTCTTTATAAGCTTCTTTCTTATCCAGCGTCGCCATCAAAGAAAGGTCTTTCTCCGCGAGAAAGCGCTCAATATCAGCATCCGCGACAGTCGACTTGCCCTGATTGATGAGCTCTACGCGGGCCACATCAATATCCAAAGCCATCACATTATTATGCTGTGCCAGCAACACGGCTACGGACATGCCCACATAGCCTGTGCCAACAACGGTAATATCTTGTCTATTGGCAGCCATCATCTTTAAGCCGCCCGCAGACTGTGCTGATTTTCTAAAAACCAGAAATAGGTTTGGATCAGTCCGTCCATCAAGACTATTTCTTGCTTCCAGCCTAGGCTTCTCAGCAAATCAACATTCATAAGTTTGTGCGGAGAGCCGTCTGGCTTAGACGCATCAAAAACGATTTGCCCCTCATATCCAACAACTTGCGCAATAGTAGCTGCCAGCTCAGAAATATAAACATCGTTGCCCGATCCCAGATTTATATGAGACTGCATCGGCGGGGTTCTACTTCTATTCACTTCCTTAGCTAGCACCATGACAAAAAGGCTGGCCGCTGCCATGTCATCGACATGCAAGAATTCACGTTTTGGTTTGCCTGAGCCCCACACTACGACTTCGCTGTCATTGTTAATTTTTGCCTCGTGAAAACGCAGGACCAAAGCCGGCAGGACATGGCTATTTTCAGCATGGAAATTATCGCCGAGCCCGTAGATGTTCGCAGGCATAACTGAGCGATAGTCCCGACCATATTGGCGGTTGTAGCTTTCGCACATTTTAATCCCCGCGATTTTAGCAATCGCATATGGCTCATTAGTCGGTTCCAACTTGCCTGATAAAAGGGCGACCTCAGCCATGGGCTGTTCCGCCATTTTTGAATAAATACATGAAGACCCCAGGAATATTAGGCTTTGAACATCAGCCAAATGACTTCCTTGAATAATATTGTTTTGTATCTGCAGGTTTTCGTAAATGAACCGAGATGGATATAAATTATTGGCATGAATGCCGCCGACTTTGGCAGCTGCGAGTATGATCGCATCCGGCATCTGTTGATTGAGAAAGTTCTGTTCAGAATTCTGCGATAGAATATATAATTCGTCTCGCGAAGCCTTCAAAACCGCTACATCGCCATCCTTTGCGAGCTGACGACAAATGGCGCTGCCAACCATACCCTTGTGACCAGCGACAAATATCTTACGCGCACTCATTAGTTTTCCGTCGGTACTGGCATCTCTAAGCCATTATCTTTGAGCAAGCGATAACGCTGCGCGGTCTTGTAGTCTTCCTCGACCATTTCTTGGCACATTTCTTGGACCGTTATTTGTGGTTCCCAGCCGAGCATTTCTTTGGCTTTGCTTGGGTCACCCAAAAGCGTTTCAACTTCAGCTGGCCGAAAATACCTAGGATCAATGCGGACAATCTCTTGACCAACATTAAGGTTCGGCGCCATATAACCATCAACAGCAGCCACAACACCAACCTCATCAACGCCCGATCCTTTAAATTCAAGTGTTATGCCGAGCGCATGGGCTGACCAATCGATGAACTCGCGCACAGAATACTGCTTTCCCGTCGCAATCACAAAATCATGTGGCTCATCTTGTTGCAGCATCATCCACTGCATGCGGACATAGTCCTTGGCATGTCCCCAATCACGAAGCGCATCAATATTACCCATATAGAGGCAGTCCTCGAGGCCCATTGCGATATTGGCGAGGCCGCGTGTGATCTTCCGAGTCACAAATGTCTCGCCGCGGCGCGGGCTCTCATGATTAAAGAGGATCCCATTGCACGCAAACACGTCATAGGACTCGCGATAATTAATCGTAATCCAATATGAATAGAGCTTGGCCGCAGCATATGGAGAGCGCGGATAGAACGGCGTCGTTTCCTTTTGCGGTGTTTCTTGGACCAAACCGTAAAGCTCAGAGGTTGAGGCCTGGTAAAATTTGGTTTTCTTCTCAAGGCCTAGAATGCGAATGCCTTCAAGCATGCGTAAAGTTCCAACGCCGTCAACTTCAACTGTATATTCTGGGCTCTCAAAGCTCACAGCCACGTGGCTTTGCGCGCCCAAATTATAAACCTCATCGGGCTCAATCTCGCTCAGCAGGCGGATGACATTACTGGTATCGCTTAAGTCACCATAATGCAGTTTAAATCGTTGATGCTCAACGTGCGGATCTTCGTAAATGTGATCAACACGCTGCGTATTAAAAAGTGACGACCGGCGTTTAATGCCGTGAACCTCATATCCTTTTTCGAGAAGGAATTCCGCGAGGTAAGAGCCATCTTGGCCAGTGACGCCTGTAATGAGTGCTTTTTTCACCATTTGGGATTTTCCATGGCAGCTATTACCTCACCTCTCATAAGTTCTTCTATCACGCCTTTACGAGCCTTCCCTTTAATGCCAACCCATTCATGGCGTTGCGCGTGTCGATGATAAGGTTCGCATGGGCGCCGAGCATTTCATAATCAACACTACTATGGTCGGTTAAAATCACAACCGCATCATATTTACCCAATGCGTCAGGGGGCAGCGCCACGCTTTCCTGCCCCGCCAAATGCGGATGGGCGCGCGTCACCTTAATCTCACCAATATGCGGGTCATGATAATCGACCGATGCCCCCGCCTCTTTTAGCGCGCTCATAATCACCAGCGACGGGCTCTCGCGCATATCATCAATATCGCGCTTATAAGACAGTCCCAGCAGCAAAATATTTGCCTCGTTCAGATTTACCCCACCATTGTCACTCAATGCCGCAGCAATCCGAGCCACCACATAGGCTGGCATTTGCATATTTATTTCACCCGCCAGCTCAATAAAACGGGTCTCATGACCATATTGGCGCGCCTTATAGGTCAAATAAAACGGGTCAATCGGAATACAGTGACCACCCAAGCCGGGGCCCGGGTAAAACGGCATAAAGCCAAATGGCTTGGTTGCTGCCGCATCTATCACTTCCCAGACATCAATGCCCATCGCATCCAATATCACCTTCATCTCATTAACCATGGCGATATTGACCGACCGGAAAATATTTTCGGTCAGCTTCACAGCCTCCGCCGCGCGCGTTGATGAGACGGGCACAACTTTCTCGATAATGCTCTCATAGAGCGCAAGAGCAAGCTCGCGCGCGCGATCGCAATCGGCACCCACCACTTTGGGTATCGTTCCGGTCGTAAAATCGGGATTACCGGGGTCCTCGCGCTCCGGCGAATAGGCCAGGAAATAATCTTCATCGGCCCTGAGCCCCGACGCCGATAAGACGCTCGCAAGCTCCTCATCCGTTGTGCCGGGATATGTGCTCGATTCAAGGACAATCAGCTGATCGGCGCAAATATGCGGGGCAATCGCCGCGCCTGTATTCAGGACGGGCCCCAAATCAGGCTCCCGCTCGGCAGTCAAGGGCGTTGGCACGCAAATCACAATCGCGTGCACTTTGGAAATCTCATCAAAACTATCTGTCACTTGAAGGCGCTGACTATCAAACATCGCCGTAATTTGATCGCGCCCGATGTGCTCAATATAACTCTGGCGCGCCTCAAGCATATCAATTTTTGATCCGTCAATATCA